>ENA-ORXI01003495-ORXI01003495.1-sediment-metagenome-genome-assembly--contig:-NODE-3495-length-10523-cov-3.698353_pt1 | contig 10523 bp, 5 predicted proteins | sample MGYA00237861_ERZ511468 | MGnify/ENA primary metagenome ERZ511468 (study PRJEB26299, sample SAMN06266213) | sediment metagenome | isolation source: Hudson Canyon methane seep mesocosm | place: USA:Hudson...
ATCATAGCCTCCGCCCCTCATTTTTTTGTTACCGATTTAATGAAATCTCTAGATTTCTATGTTGATGTCTTAGATTTTGAGATGCCTCCGTTATGGGGTGAGCCTCCCAATTTTGCTATGCCAAGGAAAGATGGATATATAGTTATGCTCAATCAACAAGAAGGGATTAAACCAAATCCCAACGGAAAGCATGATGCGATTGATGCCTATTTTTGGTGCCAAGAAATAGATGAATACTATTCTTCGATCAAGAAAAAAGGGGGGTTAAAAATTCTGGGGATAGAAGAACGTCCTCTTTATGGAATGAGAGAATTTGAAGTTTATGATCCTGATGGCTACAAACTTGTGTTTGCTGAGGATATGAAAAAAGAGTGAAAACATGAAACCTACTATAGACAGCATTGTTCCAGTTTTGAGTGTAGGTTCATATGAAGAGACTGTCTCTCATTATGTCGAGTGGTTAGGGTTTAAAGTAGATTGGGAATATCGAGAAGAACAACTTCCTTTTGTTATTTCTATTACTAGTGATGGTTTTTCTTTTATGTTAGCTGAATCTGAAACATCAAATGGATCGTGGACAACTATCTATGTCTCAGATTTAGAAGCAATGTCAGAAGAATTAAACTCTCGAAGATTTGACTCAGTTAAGATCGAGTTATATCCACCCAATGACATAGCACAAATTCATGTAATGGATCCTTGGAAAAATCTGTTGGTGTTTGAGCAATCACCTAATCAATAACCTACGTAAATATTGAGTGGGAATGAGAATTAATGTTGTAGGAACAAGAATCTAAGATAACCCTTGAATTAATCCTTTATCATCCACATCTATATTTTCCGCAGCCGGTGTTTTTGGTAACCCTGGCATTGTAATCACATCGCCTGTTAGCGCCACTATAAACCCTGCTCCAGAGGATAATCTGACTTCTCTAATCGGAACATCGAACCCAGTCGGCCTACCTTTTAGTCTTGGATCCGTTGATAAAGAGGCTGGTGTTTTAGCCATGCACACAGGTAATTGTCCAAACCCTTGATCTTCAAGTCGTTTTATTTCTGTTCTTACATCTTTGTTAGCCATAATATTATTGGCGCCATACATAGATGTGGCAATGGTTTTCATTTTATTCCAAAGACTCATGTCATCTGGGTATAGAAAATTAAAATCTGTTTTATGATTCTCTGACAAATCCACCACTGCTTTTGCAAGATCTATTGCGCCTTTCCCCCCATCTCTCCAGTGGCTGCAAATAACCACATCAACCCCTAAATAGTCACATTTCTCTTTAACCATTGAAATCTCTTGTTCTGTATCGTGGGTAAACTGATTGATAGCAACAACCACCGGTAAACCAAATTGATGAATATTCTCAATGTGTTTTTTTAGGTTTTCAGTGCCCTCACTTACAGCGTCAACATTTTCTTCTCTAATCTTATCAAGAGGCACGCCACCATGAGATTTTAAGGATTGAAGAGTAGCCACTAGCACCACAGCGTTAGGTGTTAAGTTGGCTTTTCTGCATTTTATATCAAAGAATTTTTCGGCACCAAGGTCTGAACCAAAACCAGCCTCTGTGATCGTATAATCAGCCAATTTCAAAGCCAATTTAGTTGCAGCTATACTGTTGCAACCATGAGCAATATTAGCAAAAGGCCCGCCATGGATAAAGACTGGATTACCTTCTAATGTTTGAACTAAATTTGGATTAATTGCATCCTTTAACAAAGCTGTCATAGCACCTTCAACATTTAGATCAGCCGCTGTTATTGGCTCCCCGTCATGGTTATAAGCAACAATTATTAATGCAATATTTTTCCTTAAATCATTGATGTCATTAGACAAACAAAAAATTGCCATAATCTCTGATGCTGCAGTGATTGAAAAAGTGTCTTGTCTTGGTATTGAATTTGATGGTCCGCCAAGTCCTACAACTACTTGCCTCAGTGCCCTATCATTTAGATCTAAAACACGATTCCAGACTATTCTTCGATGATCAATATTGAGTTTATTGCCATGATGAAGATGATTATCTAAGGACGCTGCTAATAGATTATGAGCTGAGGTAATAGCATGAAAATCACCGTTAAAATGGAGATTAATATCTTCCATAGGAATAACTTGAGAAAAGCCTCCACCGGCTCCACCACCCTTCATACCAAAACACGGTCCTAATGATGGTTCTCTGATGCAGGTGGTTGTTTTATGTCCAAGCAATGCCATGGCATCACTTAGACCAATAGTTGTTGTGGTTTTACCTTCTCCTGCAGGAGTTGGGGTAATGGCAGAAACCAGAATTAATTTACCGTTATTATGATCCTTGAGCTTTTCACGATTAATTGAAAGATTAACCTTACCCTTGAATTTACCGTAATGCTCAAGATATTCATCACCAATACCTAACTTAGCAGCAATTGTCTCAATTGTTCTTAGTTCTGCTTCTCTAGCAATCTCTATATCTGTTTTCAAAAATAACCTCTCACATTTACATTTAAGACAAACAAGACTATATATTATCTTTGAAGATTACAATTATTTCAGGGCCGTATAGGAATCGCTGTTTACAAGGTTTTAAACCATCATCTAATCAACGTTTATATTGACAATGATGGTTAGTTTGCGTAGTGTCTGTAGACAAATTTAATTTCAAAAAATATTAGTGGGGGACTGAAAAAATGTTTGAAAAAATTAGAGAACGCTTAACCTTTTACCTTTCATCACTTGCTCTGTTAAATGCAGCAGCATTTAGTGGATTTGCAATGGCACAAACAGAATTAGAAGAAGTTGTTGTCACTGCTCGAAAGAAAACAGAAAGTTTACAAGACGTCCCAATATCTGTATCAGCACTTCGTGAAAGCGATTTAGAAGACAAAGGAATAAATGTATTTGAAGATTATTTATTGCAACTCCCTAGTGTAACTGCAGGTGGTGCAGGACCCGGAACCAGTACAATTTATATTAGAGGTCTTGCCTCAACAACACCCAATCTCACTACAGCTGGTGTTGCTGGCTTAGCTCCAAACGTATCATTCTATTTAGATGAGCAACCATTAGCTCAACCTGGAAGAAACTTGGATGTATATGCAGCAGATATGGCACGTATTGAGGTTCTAGCCGGTCCACAAGGAACTCTTTTTGGTGCTAGTTCACAAGCTGGTGTTGTTAGAATGATTACTAACAAACCTGTGATTGGTGAAGCATCAGCTAACGTAGAAGTTGAAGCAAGGTTTATGCCAGGAGCAGAGTCTGGAGATAAAGTAGAACTTGTAGCGAACATGCCTCTTGGTGATTCAGCCGCAGCTAGATTTGTTGCCTACAGAGATAAAAAAGGCGGTTATATTGATCAAGTTGCAGGCTCTCTTAACGCAAGTCAATCTGCACGTTTCAGAGCAGCAGGTACAGTAAGAGACAATGGCCTTCCTGTTAATTCATCTAGAGGAGGCTTTCAAGCTGGAGCTGATCTTTCAGGAGCTACTTTAAACAATGCAGTCGCAATTGTTAAAGAAGATGCTAACACATTAACTTATCAAGGCTTCAGAGCAAGTCTTGCACTTGAAATTGGTAAAAATTGGAATGCGCTAGCAACGGTAGCACAACAAACTATTGATGCTGATGGTGTGTTTTTTGTAGACCCAAATTTAGGTGATCTAGAAATCCAAAGATATACCGAAGACGTCATTGAAGATGAATTTGACAACATGAGTTTAACTCTTGAGGGTTCAATAGGCGATCTTGAAGTAGTTTATGCCGGAGCATATACAGACAGAACATCAGATCAAATGGTTGATTACACTGACTACTTATTTGTTGGTCAGTATCTTCCTTACTACATTTGTGATTACTATGTAACCTACACGACTTATGCACCTGGTAATGTTCCAACAGGAACTTGTGGTGCTCCTAACTTATTAGTTGATTCAACAACAAATCTTGAAGTTACATCTCATGAATTCCGTATAAATGCAGATTTAAATGACACAACGTCAGTTACAGCTGGTGTCTTCGCTAGTGATACTGAGCTTACAGAGTTAAATTTATTCACCTATCCAGGTTCAGTAGGTAATGATATTACATACGCTGCTAACTATGCTTTGACAGATACATCAGTAACTGGAGTTATTAATAATGCAAGTCCTGGCTGGTTTTCAGCAGGGCCTTATTCAGAACCAGTTATATTCTTTAATGATATTAAGAGAACTGATAAGCAAATGGGCGTATTTGGTGAAGTTAGTTTTGCATTGAGTGACACATCAGAACTTTCGGTAGGTGCTCGTTGGTATGATATTGAGGTTGATTTTGAAGGTAGTGCTAACTCATCATTTTATAATGGGTTCGGTAATCCAGATACTCAACAATTTGGATCTAACTTATCCGCACAATATGCACCAGGAAATGCAAACGGCTATCCTGACAAAGCGCAAACAGATGGTGTTATTGGAAAGGTAACATATTCATGGAATAAAAGTGAGGATACTATGTTGTACGTCACCATGTCAGAAGGTTTTAGACCGGGTCTTCTAAATAGACCTGTTGGCAGCTCAAGTCCAGATGGATCATATACTGTAAAACCAGCTGTTGATTCTGATGAAGTTACAAACTATGAGTTTGGTTGGAAAGCTGTTCTTCAAGATGGTGCGCTTAGATTTAATGGTAGTGTTTTCATGGTTGATGTAAGCGGCTTACAAAGTACTATTTTTGATCCAAGTATCGTTAACTTGTTCTTCTCTGATAACGCTGCTGATGCTGAAATAAAAGGAGTCGAGGGTGACTTTCTTTATTACACTGATAGCGGTTTAATACTATCAGGTGCTTTTTCGCTCTTAGATACAGAAATCACTAAGAGCTTAGTTCCAACCGCTGACGTGGTTGTTGGTTCTGATTTAGCATTTGCCCCTGGATTCCAGGGTAACTTAGGTGCTAGAAAAGAGTGGGGAATGTCATCGGGTAATACAGGACATTGGCAAGCTCAATTCAATCACTCACGTGCAAGTGATTCTGACATCATGGAACCTAACAGAGCTACGCAAGCTAGTTATTTCCTTACCAATATCAGAGCTGGTGTCAGTAACGATTCTTGGACGGCAGAAATGTATATCGATAACGTCTTCGATGAAAGGGCTGAAATAAGCAATACTTTCGTCTTTGATAGACAGCGTGTAGCTGTTATAAGACCACTTAACCTTGGTTTCAGGTATAAAGTAAAGTTTTAACTTCGATAAGTAAAAAATATAAAAGGGAGCTCAGGCTCCCTTTTTATTTTTTCAGAAATTAGATTTTATTATATTTGTTAGAATGAGATTGGAATGAAAGAAGATCAATTAAATATAGATGAAACCTCGCTCTCGGTAGACTTAAGCGAAGCTACAGAAGCTGTCAAAGAAGCCAGATTTAAAGATGCACTAAATTTGTTAACTATTGTCCTTAAAGATCATCCTGACAATATAGATGTCTTATACCTTGCAGCAGTTTCGGCGAGATATTTAAAAAAATTTGATGATTCAAAAAAATATATTGAACACTTGTTGTTCAATGCCCCGGATATGGGTCGTGCTTATCAGGAGTTGGGCCACCTTAATAGAGACATGGGAGATGAAGAGAAAGCTGTCGTGCACTATAGACAAGCCTGTGAACTTAACCCGGCACTTTTGGCAGCTTGGAATTCTTTATACGAATACTTTGTAAAAAATAAAAACAAACCAGCAGCTGATCATGCCCTTGAGCAAATCAATAAATTACAATCACTTCCAGGTGTACTTTTGTACGTAGACCAGATTCTCAATGAAGGCAGACTCGGCATGGCGGAGATAAAGTGCAGGTCTTTTCTTAAAAAAAATCCTACTCATACCTACGCAATGTCATTGCTTGCTGAAATTGCTAATCGATTGGGCTATTTTGATGATGCAGAATTTTTACTTGAAAAGGCTGTCGAGTTCAAACCAGATGATGGCGACCTAAGAATGAAATATGCTTCGATTCTTAGAAAAAAACAAAAGTTTGCTAAGACTATGGAACAAGTAAACATATTGTGTGATAAATATCCTGACAATCTTACTTATCAAGCTCAAAAAGCTAGTGAAATTATGCAAAATGGAGGCCATGAAGAAGCAATTACTTTATTGGACGATATTCTGAGTAAAAACCCATTTAATTTCAGTACACTTACATCAAAAGGTCATGCACAAAAAACTCTAGGCAGAACAGACCAAGCCATTAAGAGCTATCAATCTGCCTATCAAATAAAGCCAGATCATGGAGAGGCTTTCTTTTCTTTGGCAAATCTAAAAACCTATTCTTTTACCAGTAATGAATTAGATGGCATGCGAGAACAGGTTGGGAGAGTAGATTTATCACTAAGAGATAAGGCATATTTTCATTTTGCTCTAGCTCAAGGTTGTGAAGTGAATGGGGAATATGATGAGGCATTTTTTCATTTAGAAAAAGGGAACAAAATCAAAAATGATCAAAGTCAATATTCAATTGAAAGAATGGAAAAAGAACTACAAGCTCAAATAGAAGTTTGTGATGAGACTTTTTTTAGAGATTTAGGTAGTGGAGGCCATAACACAAAAGACCCTATATTCATTCTTGGCTTACCCAGATCGGGCTCAACACTTATAGAACAGATCTTAGCATCGCACTCTATGATTGATGGAACACTTGAGCTTCCAAATATTCTTTCAATTGCTCAAAGCCTAAGAGGAGATGATATTTACGGCAAATTAGGCAATTACCCTAAAAGTATGAAGTCATTAACACTCGAACAAAGAGAAACTTTGGGTAAGGGTTTCATTGAAGACACTAAAATGCACAGAAAAGATGCTCCAATGTTCACAGATAAAATGCCAAATAACTTCAGACATATTGGCTTAATCCATCTAATAATGCCAAACGCTAAGATTATTGATGCTAGAAGATATCCCTTGGATTGTTGTTTTAGCATGTTCAAACAACTCTTTGCTCAAGGACAAGAGTTTTCATATGGTCTAGCCGAGGCAGGAAGTTATTACAAAAGCTATGTTAAGTTGATGAATCACTGGAATGGAGTCTTGCCCGATAAGATATTAAGAGTAAATAACGAAGATATCATTGAAGACCTTGAGGGGCAGGTTAAAAGAATGCTTGAATTTTTGGAGTTACCTTATGAAGAAGAATGCATTTCATTTTATGAAACAGACAGATCAGTTAGAACCGCTAGTTCTGAACAGGTAAGAAGACCAATCAACAAAGAAGGCATGGAGCGCTGGAAGCCTTATTCAAAACACTTAAAACCATTACTTAATAGCTTGGGTGAAGAGTTATTAAAACCTGAAGACATAGCCCTGCTAAACCGATAAGAAATTGAACACACCTAACACTTCAATATCAGAAAGAAAGGGAAGGGCCAACACCCAATTCCTTGGGCTGGATATAAATTTACCCGTATTTGTTATCAGTTTAGGCTTAGCCGTTATCTTTTCTGTCCTCGTATTGATCTATCCAGAAATATCTTATGAGTTACTTTCTAATACTAGAAACTTTGTAGTGGTTTGGTTCGGTACCTTATTTACAGTATCTATGTCCGTCTTTACATTGATCATCTTCTTTTTAATTATCTCGCCATTTGGAAAAATAAAACTCGGAGGAAAGAATTCAGTCCCGGAATTTGGATTCTTGTCTTGGGTCTGTATGTTATTTGCAGCAGGAGTTGGTATAGGTATGACTTTCTATGGAGCAGCTGAACCTCTTTCCTATTACACAGGAGTCTTTGGAACACCTCTAAACGCCTCTCCTGAATCTGAAGAGGCTTATCGATTGGCCTTCAGCGCAACGATTTTTCATTGGGGCCTTAACGCTTGGTCAGTGTATGCAATCATAGGATTATCTCTTGCTTTTTTTTGTTATAACTGGAAATTACCTTTAACGATTCGATCAATCTTTTATCCTCTTTTAGGTAATAGAATTTGGGGATGGCAGGGTGATATCATTGATATTATTGCTGTATTGGCTACCCTTTTTGGTTTGACAACATCTTTAGGATTGGGAGCACGGCAAGCAGCCTCTGGTTTGTTTTATCTATTCGATCTACCCAACAATCTTTTAACTCAATCTTTAGTAATCATTTTTATTACTGCTGTAGTTATTTTTTCTGTTTATAGAGGTTTGGATAAAGGCGTAAAGGTTCTTAGTAATATCAATATAGGACTTGCTCTCGTGTTATTAGCTTTCGTTGTACTTGCTGGACCAACATTCAAGATCATTATGGCTTATGGAGAGAACTTAATTTTTTATTTTCAGGATATTGTTCGTTTAAGTGATTGGAACAGGCCTGATGACCTGCAGTGGTACCATGACTGGACAATTTTCTATTGGGCTTGGTTTATTTCTTGGTCCCCTTTTGTAGGGATGTTCATTGCAAGAATATCAAAAGGGAGAACTATTAGAGAATTTCTTTCTGTCGTAATGTTCGTACCTCTTTTATTTTGCACAATATGGTTTACTTCGTTTGGAGAAACTGCAATTTTTCAATTTCAAGAAGGATTAGGTAATTTAAGTGAACCAGTTGGAGACATTTCTCTTGTGCTTTTTTACATGTTAGATAATCTTTTGTTTCCTATCTTTTCAAGCATATTTGCCTTATTCATATTGGTACTATTTTTTGTGACATCATCTGACTCAGGTTCATTAGTTATCAGTAAGATTACCTCTGGCGGTAAAGATAACACCCCTAGAATACAAAGAGTGATATGGGCAATTATTCAAGGATTGATTGCCATTGTTTTATTAGTAGGTGGGGGTTCATATGCCTTATCAGCCATACAATCAGGGTCAATATCGATGGCGTTACCTTTTGTGTTTATTTTAATAGCAGCCACCATAAGTTTATTGCGTGGTCTATACATTGAACTATATGATTCACAAAAAATGACTAATCAAAACGGAAAATAATCACTTATAATGCGCCGATGAAATCCTCTAAATTCCCTACGGATGCGGAAGTAGTCATAGTGGGCGTAGGTGGCATCGTCGGATCGATGCTCGCATACTGGCTCACAGAACTTGGCCAAAAAGACATCGTAGGGTTGGAAAAATCTACAGTAATTCCTTCAGATATAGCATCCACAGCACACGCTTCGGACTTTGTTTACAACACCACTCACGACAAACTAGGCAACTGGACGACTGCCTTTAGCAGAAAATTTTATGAAGACAATGGCTTCTTCCTGAAAAAAGGAGGTCTAGAAATCTGTCGTAAAGACGACGATGCATGCTGGGAGGAACTCAAACGAAAGGTCGCATCAGGCAAAGCCTTTGGAACTAATGTCAGGCTAATTTCGGCGTCTGAAGCCAAAGAAAAATTTCCTTTATTAGAAGAAGAATCAATACGCGGCGCAATGTGGGATCCAGATGCCGGTCTAGTAGTACCGCGCTCACAGGATGTGGTGAGCTTTGCCGTAGAAAGCGCCAAAGAGAAAGGTGCGCTGACTACATACACTGACACACCAGCTGTAGGCTTTGAGATTGAGAATGGACGTCTTACTGGAGTAAAAACGGATAAAGGAACAATCAAAACCGACAAAGTTGTAATTGCATCGGGAATCTGGGGACCTTTAATCGGGGAGATGGCTGGCGTTCCAGTCCCACTCTCGCCCGTGGAGCACCCTTTATTATTTTTTGGCCCACTCCCCCAAGCACAGGGAGCGGAGGATTTTCTCGTCTATCCACTGCTTCGCGACCAAGGCAATTCAGCTTACGTCAGGGATACAGGCAGGCTCCATGGGGGGATGCTTGAATGGGGATATTACGAGGACAAAGAGCCTCGACTGGTTGACGCGGAGGACATTGGCAATCCTGACAAGACCATGACCTCTCCCTCGATGAGGCACCTGAGTCTTGAAGAAGTCGCCGAACCTATAGAAAAAGCGTTAGAAACGACGCCTATACTTAATGAGTTAGGCTGGGATGAAAGAAGTTCATTCAATGGCCTGCTATCCGTAACTTCTGACGCTGGCTCTTTAATCGGTGAAAGCCCCGAAGTCAGAGGCTTTTGGTTATGCGAAGCAGTGTGGGTTAAAGACGGTCCTGGGTGTGCAAGGCTGTGCGCCGAATGGATGATCAATGGCAAAACACAGATGGACATGCACTCTTTTGACATTGCCAGATTTTATCCCGCGCAAAAAGAAAAAGCGTTTGTCAAAACGCGATCTTTTGAAAATGCGCAAACCATCTATACCCCTGCTGTTCACCCCAGAGAGCCCTACATTAGCCAAAGAGAACTATTCGTCAGTCCCTTTTATTCAAGGGAAAAAGAGCTTGGGGGCTACTTTGATAACGAAGTCGCCGGCTGGGAACGTGCCTTTGCCTATGAGAGCAATCGACAAAAACTCGATAATTATTTGCAGGAGGTCCCGGTTCGAGAAAACGAATGGGATCGACGCCACGTACCTTACGAGATCGCTAACGCAGAACATCTAGCCATGAGTGAATCAGCTGGGATGATCAATCTATCGCACTTCGCGATCATGGACATCAAGGGTTCAGATGCAGA
>ENA-ORXI01003496-ORXI01003496.1-sediment-metagenome-genome-assembly--contig:-NODE-3496-length-10523-cov-2.834769_pt1 | contig 10523 bp, 10 predicted proteins | sample MGYA00237861_ERZ511468 | MGnify/ENA primary metagenome ERZ511468 (study PRJEB26299, sample SAMN06266213) | sediment metagenome | isolation source: Hudson Canyon methane seep mesocosm | place...
CACAGAAACGGCAAGAAATCCAATGAGAATAATGACCATTATTAACTCTATGATAGTAAAACCAGCTTGGTGTTTTTTCATAACAATTATTTATATTTTTTAGTCAAAAAAGGAGAGCTAAGCTCTCCTTTTAAAATTCAAGAAACCCAACGAAGGAAAGATTATAAACAATTTACCACTTGGATATTTGGTGCTTCTCCTACATCAATGGACTCTGTATAAAAGACAAAACAATTTGCATCATCTGTTGCCGCGTATGCAGGAGCATCAGGAATTGCATCAGGAGCAGGCTTCCCAATGGGATAGACAACAACCGAACCACCTACACGGGCTGTTATAAACTCATCAGGGTTAAGGTCAAGTAAATCATCTTCCCAGTTGGCTTGTGCTGCAGCATTATTATCTCGAGGATAGCCATAGTTCACAAAAACATTAGTGCCATTTACATTAACAAAAACTGCTCCTCCTCCTGCAGAAGTTTCATTGCCTGCAATTAATGATTTTGAATACACTAATGTTGAAGCACTTTGCATTGATGCTTTTACCGCTTGTAAGGTTGCTGTACGCGCATCGTCTTGTAAGTTTATAAACTTAGGTGCTGCCGTTACCGCTAAAATACCCAAAATGACGATAACTACCACTAATTCAATTAGTGTAAAACCTTGTTGTGCTTTTTTCGGGGAACTACTTAATTTCATGATACTTCCTATTTTTATTATTATTTTTTATTTTTTATAAAAAATGATTAACGTTAAATGAATTGGGTTAATTTAGTTACTTATGTGCACAGTTACTGAGCTATTGGCTGGATTATAAGTAAAACTATTACCTATTTCAGTGCTATTGTCTGGGTCTATATATTTATTTGAATCAGTTGTGCTTCGCGCCAATGTTGCTTTTAAATAGTAATGACAAAGGTCAGTTGAAGTATCTTGTGAGACAAAATAATCTACGTCACTAGTAACAGTCAAATCTGTCGTTAAGGCAGAGGCACTTGGTGGCTGTTGAAATACAGCATTCCACACTTGAAGACAATTAACATTGGCAATAGTAGATGCAGCGGTTGTACCAAGCATATAACCAGGGCGAACGCTGTTAATAACTTCAACCGTTAAGTAAACCGTTGTACCATCATAGATAGTAAAATTTAGCTTTGGGTCACCGCCATCATTCGGACGCCCTTCTGCTTCCCATTGTGCTCTGGCTAATGAAATACCGGTAGCAAAACCACCCGCCATACCTTCAATATTGGCTTGCTTTGCTTGCTCTGTTAAGTCTAAAAACTTAGGAATAGCAGTAACCGCTAAAAAGCCCAGTATCACTACTACAATCACGAGTTCAATTAAGGTAAAACCTGAAGATTTTTTCACGCTCATTTTACTGTTCATATCAACCTCACTATGTATCTCATACATTTAAGTGTAACAGTGATTTATTCACTAAGTCACTTATTTCACGTCATTAATTACTTTTTTTTGACCTACAGTAAGTAAAGTAATCAAGTAAACAGGCTAATTTGCCTTAATCACCTTACTAACTTTGCCTTTAGCCCGGTTATATTGAAAATAACTGCCATCAAGCAATACATATCTACATTGACTGTTTTCAATGCTATTTGGTTCACTTTTATGTTTACTCGACGTTGTACGCACTTCTATCGCACTGACAGGAAACTGCAATGCACTTATGGGCATTTCCATTACTAACTGCCAAATGGCCTCACAAGACAACTGCGCTTGTTGCACATCTATCCAACCGGCTTTATTAACGGATACCGCTTGTTTTTGATTTTTATTCAACGATGCTAGGTAAACAATATTTGGCTGTTTATCCATCATCCATTGTGCATGCACGGTATTCACCTTAGCATTAAAACCTTGCGCTATGGAGGCAAAACCCGCTTGAGTAAACTGTGACTCATTTTTAATAAAAAAGTTAATAAAAACCGCCATCAACACGCCAACCAATGCGACTATTACTACAAACTCGGCGAGTGATTTTTCTTTTTTTTCGCTATTAGATGTCATCGTTTTTTTAAGCCTATAAAACAGAGTGGCGGTTCTAGGTTTATAGAGCCTAGGTCCTAGAAACCTAGGTTCTAGAGCCCGGATACCTAAAGTCTGCTTGCCTACTTACCCTGCATAGCAGACGCCATATCCCACATTGGGGTAAATATACCTAGCGCAAGTACTAATACCATAGCGGCAACACCAACCAATAAAATCGGCTCTATTCTGGCAGTAAGCGTACTCAAGTCGTAATCAACTTCTCGCTCGTAATAGTCACCAACCTCTTTTAGCAATTCATCAACACGGCCGGTTTCTTCACCAACGGCTACCATTTGTAAAACCAGCGGTGTAAATAAGGTGCTGGCAATAGCGGCTCGTAATAAACTTTCACCACTTTCAATAGCCTTGCGCATTGCAATAATTTTTTCTTGCATAAAGCTATTATCAACCGCATCAGCAACGAGGGTTAAGCCTGTTGTCATGGGAATGCCCGACTTTAAGATGATGCCGAAACTATGTGAAAACCTTGCTAAGATAGAGCGCTCAATAATGCTACCAATAATAGGTATTTTTATTTTTCGCTTATCCCACTGATAGCGCCCTTTTTCTGTTTTTAATGATCGTTGCAGTGCAAAATAAACAACAACACAACCAACCAGCATATAAGGCCAATAATTTATAAAAAAGCTTGAACTGGCAATTAAAAATTTAGTTGCTAACGGTAAATCAGCCCCCAGTTTTGCAAACATATTGGCAAAAGTAGGGATAACAAAAATGTTCATGATGACTAAAGCGGCGCCAAGCGCAATGAGTACCATGCTGGGATAGCGTAATGCTGTTTTTATACGTTTTCTTGTTGCTTGCTCACGCTCTAGGTAGGTGGTTAGCTTTAAAAATGATTCTTCTAACTGACCGGTATTTTCACCCACGTGAATTAACGATACAAACAAAGAGCCAAAAATTTTAGGATGCTGATTTAACGCCGACGATAGTGTATAACCACCTTCTAATTGACTACCTATACTAACTAATGCTTTTTTTAGCGTGGTTGACGTACTCGCATCTGCCATGCCATTTATTGCACGTAAAATAGGCACGCCTGAGCGCATTAACGCATACATTTGCCGTGAAAAAATAATCAGCTCATCTAACGAGACATTATTAAAACCAAATATTTCACTCACATCTTTACTGGCAAGGCTTTCAGTTTTATTTTTTGTTAAAATAGAAATAGATACTGGCGTAATGTTTTTGCGCAGTAACTGCTCTGCAACAGCAGAGGTATTACCCGCTTCTAGGGTGCCTTTAACTTGGCTTCCGTCATGACTACGACCAATATATTTAAATGATGCCATATTTAATTGTTAACCCTTTTTTGTAAGCGCGAATAACTTTTATAAATAGTTCTAATAAATAGCCGCTTACCCTTTACTGATACTATAATACATCAACCGTTTCAACTAAACGTAGCACTTCTTCTACCGTGGTAACACCTTGAACAGCGTAATCAAAGGCGGCAATTGCTAACGGGGTAAAGCTAGGGTTTTCTTTAGAGCATCGGGTAAAAGCTTCTGCATCATCACGTTTAAGTGCAGACATCATTGGCTCGTTCATTTCCAACAACTCAAAAACACCAATTCGACCTTTATAACCGGTGTATTGGCAACTTTGACACCCCTTACCTAGCACAAACTTAGTTGTATTTGCTTTTTCGCCGGCTAAGTTAGTTAACCATAACAACTCTTGTGATTCTGGTTTGTATTCTTCCACACAACTTTCACAAACCCGGCGAACTAAACGTTGCGCGATAATCGCACGCAAGGAACTACCGACTAAAAAGCCAGCAGCACCCATGTCAATTAACCGCAGTGCACTGGTAATAGCGTCGTTAGTATGCAGGGTCGACAACACTAAGTGACCTGTTAATGCGCCTCGCAAACCAATTTCTACGGTTTCTTGATCACGCATTTCACCTACCATCATAATATCTGGATCTTGACGAAGCGCTGTACGCAGTACGGTTGAAAAGGTTAAACCTATCTTGGCATTTATTTGCACTTGGTTAATACGAGGCAAACGATACTCAACAGGATCTTCAACGGTAATTATTTTTTTACTGGCTTCATTGAGTTCACTTAATGCGGCATACAAGGTAGTTGTTTTACCACTACCCGTTGGACCCGTAACTAAAACCATACCGTGTGGGCGAGTAATTTGATGGCGAACACGTTTAATAAAGTCATCTGGCATACCAGTTTGATCGAATGAGAGTAAACCAGCTGATTGGTCAAGCAAACGCATAACCACTGACTCTCCATGCTGCACTGGCATGGTCGACATACGTACATCAATACTGTGCCCTGATATTTGTAAGTTAAAACGACCATCTTGCGGTATACGTTTTTCAGAAATATCTAAGCCTGCCATCAGCTTTAACCGCAAAACCATCGCCGAGGCAATTTTATTTTCTTTTAATATATTTTCTTGTAAAACACCATCAATACGCTGACGAATACGTAATTGATTTTCATCTGGTTCAATATGAATATCTGAAGCGCGCATTTGCACAGCGTCTTCAAAAACTGACTGCAATAATTTACCCACCGTTGCATCACCTGACTCATCAATGAATGAGGTTGATAATTCAAAGCTAGATGATTCTTCATATTCTTCTTCTAGTTGGCTAGCAAAAGATTCTATGTCTGCAGTTCGTCGGTAAAGGCCGTCAAATGCTTCGAACATTTGTGAGTCCATCACTACCGCTAATTCAATGCGCTTCGGTGCTAACATCTGCTCTAGTTGATCAATAGCACTCAAATCTGCGGGGTCACTCATACCAACAACAACAGATTCGCCTTTATCTTCAATAATCAGTGCCCGTAATCGCCTAGCGTGTACTTCAGATAATAAACCAGCACTTTCGGTGGCAATTCGGCGTTGACTAATATCTAAAAACGGCACATCTAATTGTTGAGCTAAAAATTCTAATAGCTGTCGTTCAGATAAATAGCTTAATTCGATAAGCGTATCACCCAGTTTTCGACCGGTAGTTTTCTGGCTATTAAGGGCCTGCATCAGTTGTTCGTTAGAAATAATGTGTTCGTGAACCAATAGGTCACCTAAACGCATCTTTAATTTAGGAGCTGCCATGTTATTTATTCTCCAAATGTTCGTAAAAATCAGTCATTCCAACTGAGCGCACCGTTAATTCTAGAGCTGCCATATTCTTTATTCTCCTAAAGCTTGCATACGTTGCTCTGCAAACTTGGCTGACGATGCTGACAAATCTGTTTTGGTTAACGCAATTGCATATTCATTTACAGCTAATGAAAATTGACTGTTCTTGTCATAAACAATACCTAAGCCCAAATGCCAGCGACCACTATATGGCTGCATTTTTATCAATACTTGATAAGCAGCAATGGCACCTTTATATTGCTCAATTTGCTGAGCAATATTGGCAAGCATTACTTGGTATTCTTCTTGTTCAATATAGGATAACGGTTTTAAAGTGTTATACGCAGCTTCATGTTGTCCTTGTTTTAGGTGAATGCGTGCTTTCATTAACCGTAGTTCACCGTCTTGTTTGTCGATGGAAATCCCTTGAGATAATATATTAACCGCCTGTTGGTATGACTTTCGCCCAAACCATAATGCGGCAAGTTTTTTTCGTGCTTCTTTATGGTCAGGGTCGATTATCAATATTTCCTCGAATAACTGCTCTGCTTTAGTAGCTTCATTATTATTAACCGCTTTTTCAGCCCTTGTTAATTTTTGTGAGACCAATTCTTTTGAGGTTAGCTGGCGTCGAGATACAGACATTTTACTGGTTTTAGACTTTTCTCTGGTTAAAAGCCCTATGCTTGAAAGTTGATTAGCTGAAACGTCAGTGATTACTGGGTCAGGAGATTGCTCTTTTCTTAATGAGTGAACGTCAGGCTTAGACTCTTCCTTTGATTGTTGCAGTGGATTTTGTTCAACATTATTGCTGACTACAACATTTTGCAGTTGCTCTTGATTATTAGGTTTTTGTGTTGCTGCTGGTTGGCTCTCTGAAAGGCGAGCTACCTTTGAAGTGCTTGCAAGTTCTTGTGGCTGTTCTTGATTGCTTAGCTCTTGATTACTTTGCTTTTTCACCTGTATTGGCTGACTCGTTAAAAGCTGTTTAACATTTTCTGTGTTAACAGTTGTTAGCTGTTTTGATTCGCTTTGAGCTACACGCTCCTGCAAACTCCAAATATAAAAACCAAGTGCATTCAAACTAAGTAAGACAAGGGCGCTTAGTAATACTATTTTCAAGGTAGATGCTTTTTGGGGTGCTACTGTCGGGATAGACGCATGTCCTTGTTCTGGTGCACGCTGTTCTAAATCTTTTAGCATTTGGTTAATAACACTCACTATGCTACCCCTGAGAGATAAAAAGAATAAACAAAATACCCAAAAATGATTAACAATAAACTTAACGTAACAGTATTTATCAAGCTAGCACTGCTAGCACTGCTAGCTTTGTTAAGGTGATTGTTAATACTTTCAGTATCTTTTATCGCAGCACTGAGCTGCTTTGTAGTCATTTGGTAGCCGCCTTGACCATAACTTAGCATTAACATTTTATGGCATAACACATTCACTAAACGTGGTATTCCTTTGGTGGCTTTGGTTATTTTTTTACATAATTTCGCCGAAAACAATGCTGCTCCCTTGTACCCTGCAACATGTAAGCGATGCTGTATATATTGCTGTACTTCATTACTATTCATTGCTCTTAATTGATATGAAAAAGTAATACGTTGGCATAACTGTCTAAACTCTGTTTGGGCTAAACGCTGATCTAGTTCGGGTTGTGCAAACAATACAACTTGTAACAATTTTCGTGTTTCTGTTTCCAAATTAGTAAACAAGCGTAGTGCTTCTAAACTTTCTGCGGGTAATGCTTGTGCTTCATCGAGAATAAGCACAACAGAATGGCCTTTACTATGCAATTCTAGTAATCGATTTTGAATACGCTGTGTTAATAACTGCGCCGACATACGCTGCGCTTGCTTTACACCTAATTCAAGCGCGACAGCCCTTCTTAGTTCATCAGGATTCAAATAAGGATTAGGAATATAGGCAGTAACAAAATGCTCTGGTATTTCATTAAGCAACTTACGACAGAGTAACGTTTTACCTGTGCCAACTTCACCAATAACTTTAATGAACCCTTCGCCTGTTTTAAGTGCGGTCATTAGTACCGCAAGTGCCTCATTATGAGGCTCAAGCGCTAAAAAAAAGTTGGTGTTTGGCGTCAGTGTAAAAGGTAACTCTGTCAAGCCAAAATGGTACAAATACATAAGCGCTAATCTATAGACTCATCTTCTTCAGGAAACCATTTTTTCAATAATGCCCGGGCATCTTGTAGTTGTGTTTTCCAAGTATCTTGGCCAATAACAACAGGTTTAAGTAAAATAACTAACTCTCGCTTTTGGGTAGTTGCACTAACACTTTTAAATAAGCCGCCAACCAGAGGAATATCACCCAGCAGTGGCGTTTTAGACTCTTGATCTATTGTATAGGTTTCAATTAAACCACCAATTATGACAATTTCACCTGACTTGGCACGGATAATAGTGTCAGATTCACGAACCCGACTTTGCGCTAAGGGTAAAATCAACTCTTCTGCGCCAAGTTGAATAGTTTTATTTTGCTCATCCGTTAACGTAACAGAAGGGTGCACATGCAAAATAACACTGCCATCTTTATCAATCTGAGGCGTAACATCTAAGGCTATCCCTGAGAAAAATGGTGTTAATTCCACTTCTGGTGTTGTTGTTGTTGAGGTACCTGTGGTGGTGGTACTGGAAACATCAGTAACAAAATATTCATCTTCACCAACTTTTATCACCGCTTTTTGATTATTGGTTGCTGTAATTCTTGGGCTTGATAAAACTTGTACATTGCCTTGGGTTTGTAGCAAATCAATGACGCCATTAAAATCTGGCCCAGAAAAACTTAAAGATGTAGTGCCGCCGATATTACTTGATATCGGATTGCCATTTATATTACCACTGGTGCTAAAGGTAAAATCTGTTTTTCCTAGGCTTCCTAAAACTTCATTCCAATGTACGCCTTGTTGGTAATCATCATTTAAGGTGACTTCCATTATTTTTGCTTCAATAATCACTTGTCGATGCAAATGAGTTTCTGTATCAGAGATAAACTTTTTAACCGCATCAATTTCTGTTGGTAAACCACGTACTGTCACTAAGCCTGCTTGTGGTGAAACTATCACAGCACGACCACCTTCAGTACCCACAAATGCGGTAAGCGTTTCTTTCAATTCAACCCAAAAATCAGATTCATTTTCAGTGTAAATATTAATACCACTATTGCTTTGGCCATTTTGATTGTTTTGCCCGTTTTGACCACTTTGACTATTTCGATTGTTGCTATTATTGCTGCTATTACTGTTGCCGTTATTATTACTGTTACCACCATTGTTTGGATCGTTTTCTGATACCCCGCCAGAGTTTATGCTGGTGCTAGAAGTACCAAATCGTTTCAAGAACAAATAATTTAATGCAAAAGTTTCCGTACGAATTCCCGCTGGATATACCTGAATAACATTGCCATTGACACGAATATCATAACCATAAATATCTTCGATTACGTCAATAGCTTCAGTTAAGGTTACGTCGGTTAAGCTTAAGGAAATATTGCCACTAACGTCTGGATGAATTGCAACACTGTAGGTAGAGCCTTCAACAATCGCTGTGAAGAAGTCTTTTGCGGCAACTGACGTTGCCGCAATTTCAAGTCTTTTCTCTGATAACAATCCTTGTTTTGCCTGCGCCATATTTTGCGACATTAATTCTTGCTGAACTGAATTAGGCACTTGTGTTAATGGTTTTGGGCTATTTAACGTTTTAGTTTCACTGATTGCCTGATCTAAACCGTCTTTCATATCTGCAGGATGATCAGGTGTGCTTTGACAACCTGCAAACGCTAATAATAAGGTAGAAAGGGCTATTTTCAATTTTGACTGTTTCATAGTTATGTTTATCTTTATTATTTTTAGAGTTCAATCGTTAAGAAAAAGGATTAAACATTTGTAATTATTCATTTTTAGTCTATTTAGCAATACTCATTTTAACAATATTACCTTTGAAAACATTTAATTTAAGACGCCTTTTTTTACTCTGCAATATAACACTTTGCTCATTAACAGCGGTTAATTGATACTCTCCAATGTAATCAAATATTTTTAATACTTTACCGCTGATAACCACGGTATTAATACCATCACCCTGAATAATTGATTCTAAAACCATTTTTTTACCATCAAGTTCTATCGTCGCTGAAGCTTTATGGCCGAACGGACGTGTTGGGTCTACCTTGGCCGCATATGCTTGGTTTGTCATAGAAGCAAGGATAAACAATAATAAAAAGGGTTTACTAGATTTAAACACCGACGAACTCCTTCTTAGTGCCCAAAGTATACATTTCTATTTCTAACTCGCTTTTTGGGTATTCTGTTAATTTGAAATTGAAATCTTGCCAGAAAAATTTCCACGAAAGTTTCTCAAGCTGAGACAAATAGTTTTGCAAGTCAAAATAACTCCCTGAAAGCTTAAGTTTAATACCGTGACGATATAAATTTAAACCAACAGGAAGCTCAACAGTTTCAATTTTTTCTTTTGGCAGGCTTTCTTCTGATAGCTCATTTGACAGCAGCGGTTGCGCACCTAACAACTCAAAAGATAATAATGACACACCCTTCTTAAGCTTCAATAAATCCAATAACGCATACCGCATTTGTACTGGGCTTATTAAGTCACTGGTCAAGGTTAATAGTTTTTCATCTATTTTAGCTAGTTTAGCTTCATACTGAGCAATTTTATTTCTAATATCTTCATTAGGATCTCGCTGCAAAGCAGCCTGCATGTCTATTGTGGATATTTTCAACGATTGATTACTTGATTGAAGTCGCATAATTTGTTGAACAGACTTTCTATTTTCAACAATTTTTGTATCAATAAATAGATAAAAGGTTATGAAAGATATAGCGATTAAACCCGTTATAAAAATAAGGTATTGTTCACGGATTGTCAGTTTTAAAAAATTATCACTGTATTCTTGCCACTGTTTACTCATGGGTGGATACCTCTTTAACTTTAGAGCTAACCATAAACTCAGTAATATTTTGTTCGTTTTCAGATAATTCAAAGTGGGAAAAAGATTTTCCAGACAGTAGTAACGAGTTTTCAAAACCTGCAAGCCAAGCAGGTACAGCTTCAGGTGATAGCGCTAAACCAGAAAACGTCATATCATCGTTATTTATATTTATAGTCTCTAAACGAATGTCTTGGTGATGCAATTTTGCTAAATCATCCATTGCTGCTGCAAAGCCCGCAACATAGGTTTCGTTAGGGTTAGTTAACTTTGCATGCAACGCTTGTTTATTACTCATTAACAATTTGATAGTAGATAATTTTTCAGCCAATTTACTATCAACTTTACGCGCCGCTAATTGAGTTG
>ENA-ORXI01003499-ORXI01003499.1-sediment-metagenome-genome-assembly--contig:-NODE-3499-length-10510-cov-4.299722_pt1 | contig 10510 bp, 3 predicted proteins | sample MGYA00237861_ERZ511468 | MGnify/ENA primary metagenome ERZ511468 (study PRJEB26299, sample SAMN06266213) | sediment metagenome | isolation source: Hudson Canyon methane seep mesocosm | place: USA:Hudson...
AGCTGAAAACGTATTTGATCAGAACCTGCACCACCATTAGCGATTGCAGTAACAATTTCAATCTCTACTTCACTGCTGTTATATAAGCTAAAACGCACTTGCCCTGTAGCACCACGAGTAAAGTCAGCAGTTAATAAATTAACAGCCAGAGCACCATCCCCTACCGTTACACTGGAATGACGAATAATTTGTGCCTTTTCACCTGTCTCAGCCGATACCTCAACTGTACTCTGTAATTCAGACACTTCGACTAAATCAGCATAACCTCCAAAAACAACGGATATTGTGCGCGTTTCTCCAGCTGCAAGGCTAAACGGTTCTGAAGCATGTTGATGATTAGCTATATTTGCTATAATACTTATTGCGGATAAGGCCTGGTCACCCAGATTACTCACCTGGTAATCCAGGCTATTCATGATGCCACGTTGTAACGCATTTTCAGGCGTTACTATCGATAGTTTAGGCAACAATAACTGACGTTTTGGTCCCTCTACCTCTTCGGCATCAACTTGTGACACCGCATATTGCCGTTGATTACCTGCATAGCCGGTATCTATATAACTGGCTGCTGTTAAAGCCGGGTCTGTTAATTTGATCTCTGTCCCTTCAACTAATAGATAAACATTGTAGTCATTACTATTTCCGGCTGAATTCCAGCTAAGTACGGGTAATTCTTGATCTGTTTGTGTCACCAATAAATTGCTTACTGGTAGCAGGCTAAAATTAAGGTACACAGAACTGGAAGGTAAGGATTCATTTCCAGCCTGATCAACAGCCGTTATGCTGTAAAAATGCGCATTATCCGAAGGTGATTTATCCAATGCGTAAAGACTGGAGATATTATCTTCAATAACAAGCAAACCTTCGACTGAATCTATAGCGATATCACTTCGGTAGAGACGGTAGCTCAACACATCATTATCTACAGGGGCTTGCCAGTCGGCCCGAATACCTGAACCTGTTAGCACCAAGGCAAGATTAGTCGGTGCATCTGGTGCAGTTGCATCTACGCTTACCTCGACAATATCGCCATAGGCACTGACCGCTTCCTGATTATTTGCCTGTCTGACAGAAGCAATGGCATAGCGATATAGGCCGTCTACATCTGTCTGATCGATCATTTCCAGCACCGATCCAGTGCGTTGATAAGCAATTAATTCAGAATCGGCAGGAGCAGCTCTGAATATTTGATAATCAATAGCTTCATCAACCGCTAACCAGTTTAGCTGTACTCTACCATCAGATAATAGCTGAGCCGTTAGCCCTGCAGGAGGATCAAGCGGTTGTAGATCTCCCTGATAAACCTGAAAGCGATTCCCTGCCTGCATAGGTATACTTGCATTAGCCAAATCATCTTCTGCAAGTAACGACAAAATCAATGTTTCTGGCTCGCTTAATCCTGCATCGACAGGTAAATCAAAACTCACAGTCCAGATATTTGCATTCACATGAGTTAAAGCCAGACTTTGTAATTCTCGTAGCGGAGCAGATAACAGATACTGCAATTCTGGCACAGTTCCATCTGCTACGGGTCCATCCAGTTCAATCTCAACTTGTATTGTGGCAACAGTTGGGTCATTTTTAATAGGGGCATTCGGTGTCACATCCAGACGTATAACTGCTGGGCCATCAGTATCGACTTCAATAGTATTTCCAGTATCTATCACTGTTCCACGGTTACCATAGCGGTCTCGGGCTGAAAATACCGCATAGGCAGTTCCAGTCAGTGTTTCATCAATAATTTCAAACACCCCCGCATATTGCGTATCACTCACCTTGCTTAAATTTACCGGTATTGGTGTACCACCATCGGGTGTCAATGTTAAAAAGGGTGTTTCTGATAATATTTCATTTACATTGACGACCACATCAACTTGCCCTACGGCCATACGGCCTGTCGCCTGGTCAAAAGCGCCTGCAGGGCTATAGTTAATAGAAACGGCTCGTGGTGGCGTTGCATCGGCAATGGCTGTTGCTATACTGGAAACCGCACTGGATGTTCCGGCATTTGTCACGGACACCACTCGGTAAAAATAATTTCCATCAGCCCCGGGGAAATCATCAAAACTTGTAGCCGTTAATAACTGACTATTGATACGCGTTGCCTGTGCAAGCGTCTCAAATGCAGAAGTAGAGCGGTATAAATGATAACCACTAATATCAAGGCTTTGAAGCGGATTCCAGCTTAAGCGGATAATGCCTGATTCACGGCTTACTGCATTTAAACTAGCTGGGCTGGCAGGAATTGTTGTATCAACAGTCACCAGAACAGCTGTAGTTAAAGCACTTTGGCCGCCACGATTTTGGGCAACGGCCTGTAAGGAATTAACACCGGCTTGTATTGCTACAGATGCAGAGTATTCATTATTATTATCCAACACTAACGGCCCTTGAACTTGTAGGCCATTATTAAACAACAGCACCTCACTGCCATTTTCAGCTGTTCCTGACACAGTAAGTGTTGTTTGATTAGTCAAGTAGCCGCTTTGTGGAACATTGATAACAGGAATGATGGGAGCTGCTAAAGCGATATTGACGTTTATAGTGGCAGTCGTTTTATTACCCAAGGTATCAAAAGCGGATATTTCCAGTAAATGCCCACCGTCAGTATTTTTTACAATATCCAATAAAGCTGAAAAGCTGTTTGAGCCTATACTGTCAGAGGCGAATAAGCTACCATCAAGACTGAACTCTACCCGGCTAATACCATTATTGTCATCAGCATTGAGTCCAATTGTGCCAGGCTTGCTTATAGTTAGTCCTTCGCTCAGCGGCACACTATTAAACGTAATATTAGAAATAACAGGGGTAGAGTCTGGTAACTCGGCCCCATCAATCACTGTAAAAGAAATTGACACTAAACCACTGTTACCCAAAGAATCTGTTAAATTTAACGAGGCACTGTAACTATCTTTTGCTAAATCAGCATCCGCCTGAAAAACCAAATCAGATCCAGATTGACTCCAGCTCCCAGGAATAATCCCTTGGATATGACTGGTCAAACGTGCTGTAGATAAGGCATAAGGATAATCGATACTTCCGCCAGCTTCAGAAAAGCTTAGTATTACCTGAGAAATGGGGCCTGTAACAGATGAAGCATTAGCTGGGATACTACCGCTAATTAAAGGTGAAGTGCTATCCCGTGTGACGACCATCATCACACTGTCACTGCGTCTGCCTTCGCTATCGACAGCGTAGATGGTGATTAGGTTATTGCCTTCATGTAATACAGTTTGTGCTGTCCAGCTGAGTTGCTCATCTGCAATAACAACGACTTTGCCATTGATTGCTATACCTGTGCCAGCCGTTTTTTCACCTGATACTTGAATAAGTGCATCAGCTGTAGGAGAACTAACTGGGTTAATTGTCGGTGAAATTAAAATAGTATTACCGCCATAAAAGCCAAGCTCTGAGGCTTCGCTACTGGCTGTTTTTGAGGGAGAGCTAGTAGCTAGGTGCCGGTCGTTGTCAGTGTATTGCGGATCGCTAGATATATCTGTACCCGCCGCATTCATTAATCCGTAGTCTGTATCATTGCCCCAGACATTGTTATAACTTAAGAAAAAATCATAACTGGAACTGTTTTGATTTCTATATAGCCCTGTCTGGTTGTGAGTGACCAGGTTATTTTCAAAAATGATTTGGGTTGAAGGATAATAAAAATAAACCCCATAATTACCATTTAAATCGATAGTGTTATATCGAATATGAGGAATACTACCATTCCCCACATAAATACCCTGTGTTCCATTCTCGACTATCAGGTTGTTTTCAATTTGGGCGGTGCCTGAATTGATGTTAATCCCAGTATTACAACCATGGATAATATTACGGATCACATGGACTGAATTACTGATATTAAGACAATTACTTGCTCCACTGATATTTGCATGTTGTATCACCGAACCAATAGAGCCGCTACTGAAGTTAATTCCACCCCATTGCTCCCCATTTACAGCAGCTTCAAATATAATTGGGGCTGTCAATGTGCCTACTATCTCAGCACTGCTGTTAATGTTGATAGATGCATTGACTGGTATTTTAATAACCGTTCCTGGTTCGATATCTAGATTATAAGGACGCGCAACAGTAACAGTACCTGTTAATACCACTTCACCTGACCAGCGTTCATGCTGTGTTAAACTGCCTTCCGTAGTGGGCGTAGTACTAAAATCATAAACATCGGTATAGACGGCAAGATTACCGCCATTACCATAAGCCCCCAGTTCATCTCCTTCACTTGATGCGGCTTTCGACGGTGAGCTATCCTCTAATCGGCGGTCTCCTAAATAGGGGGAAAGATACTGTGGATCACTCGATATATCTGTAGCAGCTGCTGCCATCAAGTGGTAATCACTACCATTTCCCCAAACGTTGTTATGCCCTAAGGTGAAATCATAACTGCTACTATTTTGGTTTCTATAAAGCCCTGTCGAATTACGGGTGATCAGGTTATTTTCAAACACAATTTGTGTTGATGGATAATAAAAATTAACCCCATAACTACCATTTAAATCTATAGTGTTATATCGAATGTGCGGGATACTCGCACTCCCAACATAGATACCTTGCGTGGCATTCTCAACTATCAGGTTGTTTTCTATTTGCGGCGAGCCTGATGAAATATAGAGCCCAGTAGCATTCTGAAGTACTAAATTATTAGTAACAAGAATATTAGTTGCACTATTAAAACGAATCCCATCCCCACTACATTCACTAATAACGCTAGCAGTTATTACATGATCACTTCCTGCAATGGATACACAGGTTGATGCTCCTTTAACCCTAGCATATTTAATCAGGCTGTTTGATGATGAACTAGAAAATTGAATCCCGCCCCAGGCTACTGCTGAATCAAGCCGGTGAAACTGAATGGGATTACTGGCCTCTCCTTGCGCTTGTAAAGTACCATTAACAGTCAATAAAGCCGAAGTCGCAAAAGCCAGCTCTGCGCCAGGCGAAACTGTTAGTGTTACACCCGTTGCAACGGTTACCGTTCCATTAATCTCATATACTTCACCGATATCGGGCCAGCTTGTATTAACGGTTATTGTCTGTGATTCAATAACAGCGGCATTAGCCACTACCACCAATACACTTAAAAATAATCCAACTACCACTTTGCCCCAATATCTGCCGTATTCCATACCGATATACCTTCGCGCTTGCTTTATAAATATTAAATGTGAATTAAAAATCACAAGATAAATAACTTAAAACTTTTGATTATGCAGAGAAACTTAATGCAACATTATTAATTCATTAAGCCCAACCATTTGTAATCTAAAGCATAAACAAAGCCAAGCAACAAACATCAGTGGCAAAACAATATGTTAAATTAAAGCAGACTTTCTCTTATGACCCTAGCTATCTAATATTGTAAAAAAAACAGACAGTTTCATATTGGATAAACCATCATTGTTTTATCCCCGTTCAAACCAGCGTGTACATCCATAATGTCGGATAACGCTCGCGCTCATCCAACCTACGTGAACTGCAATAGTCGTCATTCCCGAAATATTTAATCGGGAATCCATCCTTACTCATAGATTCCTGCTTAGAGCCTGCAGGAATGACGAGTTCTCAGCTCAAGTATAAATATGGTGGAATTGGTCTTGTCTAAACTATTCAAGATTTGATCGAACCTGGCTGAAGCATGAGGGGAATCAAGTATCTATTTAATATCTTCTACTCGTATAATTTTGTGATTGCTATGGACCAATTTGAAAAACGCGCCATTGCTAGCTTTAATTTCATTATTTCCAGATACTTTAGCGAGTATTGTGACTGAAGCCCCTGCCTTGAGTGAATCTAATTTACTTTGTGCCAAAGCACTATTAGGAACCGTATGATAAAAAATAATAGAGCCCTTTGCTTGTTTATCTGAAGACCAGAAATAATTACCCCCTCCCCTATGTTTAACTCTAACCAGGTTGGGATCACTAAAATCGCCTGATGTCATCACCAAATCGTATGTAATAATTGGAATATTTTCATCATAATGTCGATCTATTCGTCGCACATACCCAGTTATTGATTCTAATTCGTTCACCCAATCTGAATAATAAACCACCCCATTGAATGAGAGTTGCTCAGAAAAACTCATTTCTTTTACGATAGACGACGTAGAAGGCTGCCATTTTAAATACTGGTAGAATCCATAAATAACGAGTGCAATTATGAGCAGTTTCTTCATTTTCCTCTCCAAACATAGAGCTAGCTATAACAAAGAAAAAGCTATGTTTCCCCGCTAAGCCTCACTGCCATTAAGTTAAGCCTATTATCTTGACGGGGCGCAGTGCTTTAGCCTGCTTTCATTACCGAAATTGGCAGGCTAAAGCACTGCGCCCCAATAACTACTCCCTTAACTTAATGGCAGTGCCGCTAAGCCTGGGGTTTTATTCGCCTTAGTTTACTATTGGGGGCAGCTCCATAGAGACTGGAAGGTATTAGCTTTTACCCCAATGACCTTAAGTTAAGGCAAAAAGAATTTAGTTTAATTTCTCCTCACCCAACCCTCTCCATCAGGAGAGGGCTTAAAAACAAAACATTCTTCGTCTTAAATTCCTTAACTTAATGACATTGGCGGACGCTCCTACAAATCATTATTAATGTTTAGAATAATTAAAATATTAACTAATCTTTGAAAATGTTAATTTAAAAAGGCACAAGTACCTACAAGGTTGGTTTAGCGACAGCGTAACCCAACAAGTCTTTGAAAAATGTTGGATAACGCTAACGCTCATCCACCCTACAAAAGATACAACCCTCTTAACTCAATGGCATTAGCTTTTCCAAGGGTGAAGTGAAACTCGATTAATTCAATAACCCGGCTGCTGTAGCCGTATAGCTCGTAACCTTGTTAGTGGCTGTCTGTATTAGAGTGCAGTTATCTGTGTCACCATTTTCGATCATAATATCACCCGTTACAATGGTATAGCCCTCGGGAAATGAACCTTCGACTAATAATTCAACGATATCATCACAATTATCTATTTCTATACATTCAGCATCTGTTGGGTTGTGGTTTAATGCAGCACATGACTCATAGTTAGTTGTCATTACCATAGTAGCCGCGCCTGCCACACCAGTAAATACAGCATCATCCATATCAAAAAACCTGGGCCAGACAGTAACATAAAGCCCTCCTAACAGCACAATGACTACAGCTAAAATAATGACTGCCGAACCTTGTTGTTTTTTCATAACCTTATCTCCCAAATTTCCTCGGTAACTCTAACTTACTCTTATAGAGCAGCTCTTACAGCTCATGCCTGTCAGAAGCACAATAAAACGGACTTAATTATTATATTTCAAGGAAAATTGATGTTATACATCGAATATCATTAGCTTTCCATCAAAAAAAATTACTGGTTCGGTACGCGTTTCAGCTATTTTATAATAACACCGCCTTAACTGTTATCTGTCATGTTGACTGGGGAACATGACTTGGTCATAAGAGACTGAAGCTTATGAGTAATAGCTTCAAAATATCAGACTATTTCATATTGGGTGAAAATCCTTGTTTCATCCCGTTCAAACTACCTTGTAAATCCATCATGTCGGATAACGCTGGCGCTCATCCAACCTACGCATAGACGATAAGGTAAATAATTTGGCATTATCCATTACCCATCGTAGGGTGGAAAAGCAATAGCGCCTTCCACCTACAAAGCAGCAATATCCAAAATATCAGACTGTTTCATATTGGGTAAACCATCATCATTTCACCCCCGTTCAAACCACTGTGTAAATCCATCATGTCGGATAACGCTAGCGCTCATCCAACCTACGGTGCTGTTGGCACAGTAAGGAACCCCCCTTTTAATTGGAACGAAGAACTAGCCGTTACACCAACGGGGCTAGCCTGCCCTATCACCGACTGTAAGTTAAAATTATCACTTTGACTTGCACCACCACCGTTACTTAGTACTTCTCTAGTGATTTGAAAATTTTCACTTGCTCGAAGGATAAAACCAACAGGAGCTTTAATACCGGAAACTGATTGCAAGACTGACACCAGATAACCTTCTCCCACCTCAATTTTAAAGTTATCTCCAGCTAATTGTTCAGTCGTTTGCATGGCCGTCAGATACCGACCCGACTTTTTATCGAATCGCTGCACACTTGCAACAGTACCGGGAGGCCCAATCAATTTAAGAAGATCGAAAGCATGAAAACTGGATGAGACAGGATTCAATCCAATCAAATTCACTCCTGCTTCCAAATCCACCGTAATGCTTGTCTGTATACCACTCAGTTCAATATCACTATCTGCGGCCATTTCCACAAAATAAGCCTGATCAATACTCATCGGGAATTCAGCCCCCTCAGGCCCACTTTGAAAAGTTGTTGTCTCAACACCTTGTAGAGTTGCATTTATGCGGCTAACTGCAACCAGGTTCGGGCCAAATATATCTACCAGTCCATACGATGTAAGCCCTGAGACTGGTTCTTTGGTAAATGAAACTAGATTGAGTCCGGCCTTTAGGGTTAGATCGGCAGCTAAGGTTGCTGGAGTAGAGCCTATTATCATGCTCACCAAAAGAGTAACGATCGCAAGATTTTTCATAATTCTAGTTGGAATCATTAAGAAAGATTAACGGTAATCCAGTCTAACGCTACTCAAAACATTTGTAAACTGGCAGGATTTCTGTTAAAAGTAATTAAACGCTTACTTAAAAATTTCACCCTATAATTTTTCTTGGCTTCATCATTAGGCTTTGCCTCAAGGAAACATTAATACTCACAGTGCAAACACTGTCTCATAAGCTAACCGGATTAAATTCACGCCTTTATTCGTCTGGGTTCTTAATTAAGAAGATAAGCTTCAAAGGAAAAACATCTTTAAAAACAACAGAGTAGTTAGAAAATAAATATATTAGGAGTATTGCATGAACAAAAATATACCTACGCTACTGATTCTATTTATCAGTATTTTTAGCTTATCTGTGCATGCCGTACCTTCTACGGTAAATTATCAAGGCTATTTAACTACTCCTGATGGCTCACCCATTGATGAAAGTGTAAGCATCAAATTTTCTCTGTACGATGCAAAAAATGCCGGAACTCTAAAGTGGACAGAAACTCAAGCTGCAGTTGTCGTCAGCAATGGCTTACTTACTGTTCAGTTAGGATCAGTCACTCCTTTTACAACAGAACAATTTGATATTCCCTTATGGCTAGGGATTAAAGTAGGAAACGATGCCGAAATGAGTCCATTGCAAGCATTAAACAGTGTGGTTTATGCGCATAAAGCTGACGATGCCAATACTGTAAATGGACTGCTTGCTGCTGATCTTGATCAATCCAGTCATGTAAATAATACCGCTAATCCTCATCATGTCGTGTTAGACCAGATACCTGGTGCAGTGAGTTCCTCAGATCTATCGAATCACTCATCAAATTCAACTGCTCACCACACTAAGTATTCCGACAGTGAAGCCAGGCAAGCCATGGGCATAAAAGCCAATGCTAACTCATTAAATCATGACAAAACCTCCAGCCTATCCTGGAATAGTATTGCTAATAAACCTTCAGGCTTCGCGGATGGAACAGATAATACCGGGGTTAATTCAGTTATAGCGGGTACTGGTTTATCAGGTGGAGGCTCTACAAGTTCTGTAACACTTAACCTTCAAGCACCAATTGATCTTACGGGTAGCGGAAGCTCAGTTATTAAAGGAGCCGGGGCAAATGGTCCGACAATTGGCTTTTTAGGGGTTCAAGGAACATCTAATTTCGGTGGGGTTAGTGATTTAGATATCTTAGGTAAGGAAATTGGTGTACTAGGCTTGTCCACTGGCACGTCTATTGATGATAATTATGGTCTTTATGGTTATTCAAATTATATAGGTTTATTTGCTCAAGGTGATGCGCGTAGGACTGTAACGGAGGATGGTTCCGGGGCACATTTTTATGGATATGGGGGCAGCACAAGCGGCACGGCCTCTGGATCCAGGAATCATGCTTATGCTTATGGCTCATCAAATGCCTATGGCCTCTATAGTAATGCGACAGGGGGGACAACGACTGGAATAGAATACGCTTTATATGGCGTCGGTAAAGGCTATTTATCAGATAATGTCGGTATTGGATTATTCCCTGATGATAACTTTAAATTATCTGTTAAAGGCGGCAGTAGCTATTATGTGGGCCATTTTGATAATGACAATAACGCTACTGGTTCTGCTCATGGTGTTTATGCTAGAGGTGATGCTCGAACAACGGGAACTGGAGCAGGTTATGGAGCATATTTTATTGGCTATGGTGGTAATTCTAGTGGTAAAGCCTATGGCTCTAGACATTTTGCTTATGCTAATGGTACATCAGCGGCCTATGGTGTTTATAGTGATGCCGATGGAGGCTCAACCACTGGGCAAGAATATGCTTTTTATGGATTAGGTAAAGGTTATTTTTCAGATAAAGTAGGTATTGGAACTAATAACCCTGTAACTCGCTTACATATTCCACATCATTTAGATGCCAAAATAACTGATGGCAGTGGCAC
>ENA-ORXI01003503-ORXI01003503.1-sediment-metagenome-genome-assembly--contig:-NODE-3503-length-10505-cov-3.857691_pt1 | contig 10505 bp, 9 predicted proteins | sample MGYA00237861_ERZ511468 | MGnify/ENA primary metagenome ERZ511468 (study PRJEB26299, sample SAMN06266213) | sediment metagenome | isolation source: Hudson Canyon methane seep mesocosm | place: USA:Hudson...
AAATGAGAATAAGAACTGGCAATTTGTAGGTGATGCTTAACAATATCAAGCCCTTCAATATCCGTTGAGACAATAGGACGGCCAGAAGCTAGGTATTGAAATAATTTTAAGGGACTCATAGATTTACAATAAGTCGTATTCCTATGAGGAATTAGGCAAACATCAAATGAGCGCATTAGAGCAGGTAAGCTTTTATACGGTAATAACCCTTTATACTCAACATTAGGCAGCTTAAGAAAAGAGAGTTCTTCAAGAGGAAGCTCAGATTTTCCAGCAATGACAAAATGCCAATCAGGTCTATTTTTAGCCAAGTACTCTAACAGATTAAAATCTGTTCTATCACTTAATGTACCAATATAGCCCAGCCTGATTTTTTTATTTGTAGCGAGAGGTGTTTTACTAGGCGGATTAATAAAGCTTTTATCAACTGCATTTTCGAATAGAAGTGTAGTGGCTCGACTACCAGAGAAGGTGTTTTCATTAAATTTTGAACCGACAATAATAACATCGGACAGGTCTTTAATCATTGGGTACTGTTGTTCAGCGTATTTTTTTAACCAAGGGTCACTGGTGTAGAGGAAATTATCAACAATATGACCTACCAGTAAGCAATGAGGAACACGTTTTTGTAGTGAATTAATATAGGGATGAGGTGGAAAAACCCAGAGTAGAGTATTATCCTTGCGAAAACCAAGAAGCCGAAGGTAGTAAGGTAGACTATAAAGTTGGACGAATTTATTTATTTTGGCACGGAGTCGATAGCCTAAACCCATAGTAGGTATGATATTGGTATATTCAGACACTAATGATAATTTATTAGTGACATGATTGATTTTTAAGGGCCAGTTAAAGTCACGATCCGTATTTTTGGGAGGGAAAGTCATAATGACCTGATTAACCTCAGGCAAAGTAGCAAGATGTTCAGCTACTTGCTGGTAAGTTCTACCCTCACCCCAAGAGTGTTCATTTCCAAACCAAGTCATTAGGATATTGACTTTTTTTCTTGTGTTAGGGTGGGTTGCCATATTTGTCTCGTTATAGAGTTGTTATTAACCCTTATCAAGCGAGGGCATTATATTTTTAGTAAGTTTATATTAGAGATGTTGCCAAATAAAATACAAAAAATCAATATATACCTTATAAATAAATTATATATAAAATATTTTTATCTTAAAATAAAAGGCTTGCTTATTTAGTAACAAATCTATTTATTAAATGAAAGCATTTTAGCTAATTATTTAATTTAAAGAATTAATTATGTTAGCAACAGGAGGAATTACTTTATCCCAATTATAGTCTTCTGCTAAGCTTCTAGCTGCTTGGTTTCTTTTAATCGCAGGAATAGCTAAATATTGTTTAATACTATTAGCCAATAGCTGTGGGTTTCCATCTGGGACTAGAGTGCCAGCATCAGGGTGATTAGCTAGAATCTCTCGAAAATAAGGTAAATCAGAAGTAATAACACCACGAGAGAGAGTTAATGCGGCTAATAAAGCGCCACTTCCAGTGATTTTTTTATAGGGCATTAGCAAGCAATCACTTATTGAAGTATAGTCAGAAAATTCTTGATTAGATAAAAATTTCGGAATGAGTACAGCATTAGGTAGTTTAGCTATCTGCTCTTGCAGAGAGGTTATATCAAAAGAAGGATGTGGGTATCCAGCACAGAGAAACTGAACCTCGCCTTCTAATAAAGATATAGCTTGTACAGCAGTATCTAACCCTTTATAGCTACGCAACATACCAATGCAACTGACAATGGGTAAGTCATCACGTAACCCAAGTTCTTTCAAGATAGTTTCTTTTGGGCGCTCAGGTGGGTAGACACCATCATAATTCCCGTGAGGCATAAGCACTGCTTGCCCCTTTAATTGATGATGTTTTAGAAAGTCGTTTTGTGCAATCTCACTATGAAAAATAATCAGATCAGCCGATTTGGCTAAATACTTATAACCTAAATGATCTATAAAATCGCTCCCCTCATGAGTTTCCGCATTATGAAATGTCCAGATAATGCGTAATCCTGCTTGATGCGTTTTTGCTAGGAATTTTCGAAAATAAAAATAGCCTTTTATTTTGTTAACGAGTGCAAGTCGCTTCTGGTACGATGGATGCGCTGTTAACTGATCGGTAAGCTTTATAAGTCTCCAGCCAGCGGGAAATTTTGTCCTAATAAAAGACCGAATTGGGTTAGAGTTCTCTTTAAAAGGGGTATATTCACGCCAAAATATTTCTGGCCAATGCACATGAATGGCATTAAGTTGCTCACTGTGATCTTTTAACCAATCGATATTAAACTCTAACTCTCCTGCTAACGTAACCCCATGAGGTTCTAGTGCATTATAGAATAAATCGACATAAGGGTTGTTGGGGTTTCCTCTCCCAGGGTAACTGGCAATTTTAAAGTGCATATCATCAAATTGAGTTTTATATTTTTGTTTGTTTTTTAACTATCAGTTTTCCAGCCATAAGATTTAGTATTTTTTACTTAGGAAAGTGCTTGGTTCTTATTTCCGCTTGTAATTCCTCACCTTATTGAATTATAGAAGTGTGATAGAAAACTATCGGGAAGTACTGGTGCGCCACCCTACCTCATGAAATACTGGGGACTCCTGTCGCCAAAAAATTCACTCACATACGGAGCGAATTATGAAAGCTTCAGCTCGTCCTGCGTCAACAACTATGCACAAAACCCGCATAGTTAAGCTCTTCCAATGACTTGACGGGGCTGTCGGGATAAAATTTTAGCCTCTCCCCCTTGCCGCTAGAGCACCTAGGATTGGCACGTTTCCCTGTCGTCTACTGCGGACTAAAAATCATCACTTCGCTACGTTCTGTTTCCCTGGTTTTTAGCGATTGATAGGGTTTTATTGTATTTTTATTGAACTTTGTATTAATTTTAAAAGTTTCATTTCTATTTTTGATATTTTATTTGCTTTTTTTCTACTACCTATTTTTTCTTTTAATACTGATGTATCAATATGTTTAATGTTGAGATAATTTTCTAATTCTGAAAAATCAAAATTTTTGGTAATTAGCTCTTCGTACCGAATTAAAAAACCATCTACTTCATGATGTTGTTTAATGAAACTTTCAGTGAGGTTTTTCCAATGCATAGTAAATGTTATGAAGTTTGACATTTTATATTTTGGCCAAGATAAGTACCATTGTTTATTTTTACATGAACGATATGTATCTGGTAAGTCACGGTAAATAAATACAAATTTAGCATTGGGAAACAACCATTTTAAATAGTGTGCATGATTTATAGTTAAACGGACTTCCTTTAAACCCCAGCGTTTAACATTATAGATTGGTAAAGAAGTTTCAAACCATTCTGTGAAGAAAGATAAGTGGGCTTTTTTCAAATCTTGTGGGGGTGGAGATAAATTAGCAATCCAAGAATTTGATAATTTACTAATGCTATTCGTGTCAGTAAAATGATAGTTGGGGGGCCAGTCATGTTTAATCGCGGCTAAGGATGAAGCCATTCTTTGAATGGGTATTGATCTATCAAAAGGTTCGCCCCAAATTAATACTTCACCACTTGACATAATAAGCCTCTGTAATAAAGTGGATCCGCTACCCCAACCAGCTGAAAAGATAAATATTGGAGAAGATGTATTATTAATTTTATCCATTCCTTCCCACCTATTTTGTAACGATTCATAGTTATGGGGAAATATTTGGGATGTATATTCTGGAGGTAGAAAAAAATTTCTGATATATTTATTTTTATAAATTAAATCAACTATGTTAATATTTATTTTCATTTATAATTTAAGTATTTATTTGAAATTAATGATACTTGTATGGGGTTTATGTAGAGTATTATATTTTTCTTATTTTAAAGTTCCCTTTTAAATTTAATAGTCTTAGAGGTGGTTCTTTTGATTCTATTATTGATGTATTAACTGAAAAAAAAGTTAAATTCTCACCGCTAAAAACAGGGTTTCTATTTTGGTCAAATACATTCATGCGAACACCATAACTTCCAGGCTTTAATGGATAGTGATTGTGAGTGAAAATAATTTCATGTAATCCTTGAGCTAGGTTTTCTATTTTTTCAGATATATCAGTAGAGTTAGCTGTAAGATAAACAAAATCAGTTGTATGTGTGCCAACGACAATTTCAGGTTTTATAATTTCTTTAAGTACGTGTATTTTTATTTTAATATTGAGAGAGTCACCTGAGTTGATGCTACCAATTTCTTGTCCATCTGCTGAAATCGTTTCTATACTGATGATTTTTATTGTATCGTTATCGCTATGAGATTTACCAGTAGTCGCTCTTGATAAGATTTTTTTATTATTTTCATCATAAAAAGATGTACAAACTTGATCCGGATTGCCATCTTGATAGATTTTCCCATGATTGAGTAGAATGGTTCTAGTACACATTCTAGCAACCTGTCGAATATTATGACTGACAAGTAATACAGTTTTACCTTGTTTATTAATTAACGACTCCATCCGATCAAAACACTTCCGCTGAAAAGCCAAGTCTCCAACCGCCAACACTTCATCAATAATCAAAATATCTGCATCCATACTGGTTGCAATAGAAAACCCTAGTTTTACCGTCATACCGGAACTATAACGTTTTACTGGGGTATCAATAAACTGCTCTAGTTCTGAAAACTCAATAATCTCATCCAGTTTGCTTTTGATGATTTTTTTGGGAATGCCGAGAATCGCGCCATTCAAAAAAATATTTTCTCGTCCTGTTAATTCTGGATTAACACCGGCACCGACTTCAATTAAGGGGGCTACACTGCCACGCACAATTACTTCACCTTTAGTGGGTTTACTGATATTAGCTAGGTGTTTGAGTAAGGTGCTTTTACCTGCGCCGTTATGGCCAATAATACCGACGACTTCACCTTCATTAATATGGAAATTAACATCATCTAGGGCTTTAAATTGTTCACGCTCCTGTGTCGGTTGAAACGTCATACGCCTTAAGGTATTTAAGGCGGTGTCTTTTAAGCTGCTTATATGACCTAGTTGGTATTCTTTGGTTAGATGGTTTACTTCTATAATCGGCATGGTCTTTTTGTTGGCAAGTCGGTTAAGTTTATATTTTAGTGTGTAGCTTATGTATCTGTTATATCAGGTGCTTGGAATAAGGGGCTTTAAGCGCACTGTTGTTATTCTGACGTAATGGTTTTTCTAACCAGGTATTGAGATCATTTATAGCGGTAAAATCCAGTAAATTATCGCAGAGTGATTCCAGTTGTTCGCTACCGAGTTGCTGGATTCTGTTTGTTGTTTCTGAACTGAGCAGGCCTAATTGATGTTTGAGTAAGATAAGTATGATGGTGACTTCCCCTTGATGAAATCCTTTTTTATATTCCTCTTGATAGGCTTCTGCGAAAATATCTTGGTAAAAACGGGTTTGCTTGAGTTCTATATCGTTATAGCTTAGCATTTTCTGGATTTCCTTATGTTAAAGTTGGATCAGGGTATTAATGCCTTAGCTGGAGAAGGGGGAATTGAATAAATACTCGATTTTATTCTCCTCACCTCAGCCTTCTTGATCAGGAGAGGGAGTGTATAGCTTCATTTGTTTATAGGTTATTTTCAAACCAAACCGCTAAGTCATTAGCGGTTGTAAAGTCGAATAACTGATCACTTAAGATTTCGAGTTGATTCGTGTTTAATTGCTGAATCAATGTTATTGCACTGGGTTTTAGAGGGCCTAATTTACGCTTAAGCTGGCGGAGGATTATTTTTGCCTCTCCTTCTGTAAATACATCCTGATAAAAACGTGTTTGTTTGAGTTCTATATCTTTATAGCCTAGCATTTTCTGGATCTCCTCACGATTCAGTTGGGGGAGTTTGTATACCATAATGGTTTCCACCCATTCGAGCCAATAAGCGGCTGTTTTTTGATCTGTTTCAATTTTAATACGATTTAGTAAGTTTTGCGCAGTTTTTAGCGCATTTTTTTCTTCGACGATGATGAGTTGTATTAATTGTAGACCGATTTTCTCTGGTTCAGGGTTGGCTAAATCTTCCAGATAAATGCGTTTAACCTGGTTTGAGTTTAGCAGGGGAGCATAGTGTCGATTACCGTTTGTTTCCGTTTTTCGGGTTGGATAAATGACCACTGCTTGCCAGGTTTGTTGTGGTTGGTTTTGATGTAAATAGAAAAAAATTTCACAAAAGAAACGACTGTAAAAATGTTGGTCAGGTTGAAATTGAACTTCGGCAAAAAGTATCGGTAGGTCGCTGTCTTTTTCTGTGGGCGTTAAGATGCCGTCAAGGCGAAAGGCGGTTTGCTTAATTTCTTCTGAACAGAATCGATAATTATGCGAATCACGGGTATCTAGTTTCGCCAATTCAAGTAATAGCTCAGGAGCATTTTTGAATAGGCGATAAAAGAGCGTGTCGGTTTTCATTGGTTATTTAATGATAATCGCTGTGACTACGCTATTAAATGACATCTGCAAACCAGTTTTCTGCGCGTTTAAAAAATAGATAGCTGAAAGGAAGTATGACTAAGGTTAGTGCTAGCCCTGGATATATGGCATCAAAATCAGGTGGAATACCTTTCAGCATAACACGTTGAAAACTGTCGATAATACCTGCAAGAGGGTTGAGTGTATATAAAGTATATAGGTCGTTAGACCACACCCCAGCAGCTTGTTCTTCAACCAGCTTTTTATGGACTAAGGTTAGGGGGTAGATAACTGGTGAGCCGTACATTAATAACGATAAAGCAACAGGCAGTGCTTGAGCAACATCGCGGTAATAAACATTAAGAGCAGCTCCAAAAAAACTGATGGTGAGCGCTATTATCATAGTGTAAAGAATAATAGCCGGTACCCAGAGCGCATAGATAGTGGGTGCCATTTGATAATAAATCATCAGGCCAGCAAGAATAATAAAACTGATGCTTAATTCTACCAGTTTGGTTACCATCGCGGTTAGAGGAAAGACTTCGCGTGGAAAATAGATTTTTTTGATTAATGGCGCGTTAGACGTCACACTGCTTATCCCTTCAGAGCAGGATTCCTGAAAGAATATCCAAGGTAATAATGCGGCAAAGGTGAGTATAGGGTAGGGTATATTACCTGATTCAATGCCGACAAAGCTTTTGACTAAGGTGAAAATACACATTAGCATAACTGGTTTTAATACTGCCCATAAAAGGCCTAGATAAGCTTGCTTGTAACGAATGACGATATTTTTCCAGGCTAGTGCAACAATTAACTCTCGGTATTGAAATAGATTTTTAGATGCTTTTAACACTTTTTTTCCTTATTTGAAGTATTACTTTATCGCGCTGGGTGTACTTTATTGTCGCTTGCCCTATTTATTGTGACGATAATAGTTTATCAATTTTTTGTTTTTGTCTAACTAAGGACTTTGTTTTTTTTATTTTTAGTGCGGTGTTAACAGTTGCTTCAGCTTCTTTTAATGCGCCAATCTTTATATATGAATTAATTAAGCCTTTATAAGCTTTAATATATTTTGGATTTTTTTGCAGGGAATTTTGATATTGTATTATGGCTTGATTGGTATTACCGATTTCATTCAATAAGTCACCATACCCAGAATAAAGATAAGGCAGTAATTTAAAGTCAGGTCCCGTGTGTTCTATCCAATAAGTAAACCCTTCTGTTTGGTGTTTTAGGCAGGCTATCCTATTATTCCCAAAATATGATCTGCAGATGGGGATTTTAGCAGAGGCATAACAGAAGTGATTTCCCCATGTCATACCTTGGCCAAATTTCTTCGTCCAGTTAACATTCCTGTATTTTGAGGGTACTATAATTTTTTTACTGAGATAGCTACAAAAAGGAGGGAGTGTCTGTATGTAAGGTGAATTTTCCCAGTTTTTTGTTGCTTCTTGCCAAGTAGGTTGGGCAATGGAAAGACTGGAAAATGTGATTAATATAGCAATTAAAAAGATTTTCATTTTACGACCTGTTTTTATTATTGTATTTGCCAGTATAAATATATAGTTAATCTTTATGAGGCGTAATTTGCTACAGCCGGATTCTAGCATAGGTTAATACTTAGCCTGATTACGGCAGGGTTGTTTATTTTCTCCAATAAAAAGACTTTTAGTCATCTCTGGATACATAAACCTCATCTAAATTTAATAACTTGGCTAAATTTAATTTAGATCGTATGATAAATTTATCTAACGCACTTAAACGAGTGCTATTCATGTGAGGGAATTTTACACCACTAGTTTCGTTTCCTATAAACTTAGCAACTGATTGAGCAGATTTGTCGGTAAGGTCATAAATTTCGAGAAATTTTTCAGGCTTGTCTTTAAAATATTCTCGAACATCTTGGCTATGCTGCCTATAGATAGAAATATGATGATCTTTATTATATAGGTTGCACCCTTTACCTTTTCCATAGATAAATTCTCTCATCGGGGTATTTGCTCTTCCAAAAAAATAAAAACAACTTTCATACCATTTTTCAGGGTCTCTTTCATACAGGACAAACAAAGCATTTTCATACCGCTGTTCAAATTCTTTGTAAAATAAGAACCAAGGGTCGTCATCAAAAGCATCATATTTGTCGGTAATTTCAAATACTTCACTTAAGTCATTGTTTTTTAATTTATTAACAAAGGGCTCGGAGTATGTTTTGTAGTAGGTTTGTGACTTGTAACCCAAAATTGTCATTAACTCGCCAAATGATGTGCTACCTGTCTTATGAAAACCTAAGTAGAATATTTTTTTCTGCTTGCTCATGGTCTGGGCTCTTAGCTATTATTTTAAGGGTGAAAAGTTGAATAGAAGTGAATATTATCTGCTCAAAATTGAGCAAGACTTATTAGATGTATGGTTACCAGCAGGAAGAACAATGAAAACCTTAGTCCAGCACCTTTTTGTTTATTGTAATACATTATAAAAATCGAGTATATATCGCCTGCACATGTTTTACATGCTCTTCGACAGAAAAAGTGTCTAACGCTTTTTCTCTGGCAGCGTTGCCTAAGCTCTCTCTTAGTTCTTTGCTGTTGTAAAATTGATAAATTGTATCGGCTAGACTAGCCGGATTGCCTGCTTCGAATAATAAGCCAGTTTTATTATGATCCATCATTTCCTTCGCCCCGCCATGATTTGGGCCAATTAAAGGTCTTGCCATTGCCATGGACTCAATGACTACAGTTCCGAGTGGCTCAGGGCTAATTGAGGCAGAGAGAACTATATCTAATCCATTATATACTTCCGGCATATTGCTTGAATGTCCTGTAAAGCAAACAATATCCGTTAGACTTTCATTTTTAACTCGTTCTCTTAGCATGGCCTCAAATGGTATGCAGTCGTCGGGTGTACCGCCAATAATTAGCATCTTTAGATCAGGTATTTCTTCTTTTAATTGAGCTGCAGCATCTAAGAATATTTCCTGTCCCTTCCAAGGTATCAAAAGTCCGACAAGTCCAACTGTAAATTGAGTTCTCTCAATATTGTGTTGTTTTCTAAAGTGAGTCATATCAGTATTTATATCTAGCTTTTCTAATTCTAGACCGTCATAGATAACACTGATTTTATTTTCTGCAATGTGCAGTTTATTTTGAATGCTTTTAGAAACCCAATTAGAGACCGGTATAAAGTGGTCAACTAAACTGTATGACCACGCCATTGCTTGAGAACCTTTTTGGTCTCCTCGAACATGGCAAATAGTTGGGATTTTTAATATTCTTCCTACCAGCAATGCTGCTCGATTACAAAGAGGTTCGTTGTTTGCATGGATTAAGTCAGCTTTAAAGTATTTGGCGGTTAGAAGCAAGCTGACAAAAAAAGGTAGAAAATTAAATAGGTCATCAGCTCTAGCAAGGATTTGATTAATTATAAAACGTAAGCCGGGTATTTTATCCGGCCAGTTTGCAGGGTCTAGTTTTCTATGGGCACCTACTATATCGATATGTCGGTCAGGGATATGTTTCCATTGAGCTTCCTGGCTTATTTCCTGATATTGAGGTGATGTCCGCCCTGTTACAACCATCGGGGTAAAGCGTGATCTATCTAGGTTTCTGACTAAATGACGAAGACAGATGATAGCACCTCCATAGCCAATCCCATTTTCGACATAGAGTATTTTTTTCTTGTGTGGGTCTTTATCCATTGTTTTTATTTGAAATCGGCAAAAGGCTGGTGAAAAATAGTGTATAAAATTGTATGCTATTTTAGTTGGACATTCTAGATTAGGTTTGTCTATTTAACTACGCCCCCCAAAAAATATTTTCATTGTTTTAGGAAAAGCTAAACAGCCTAGCTTATATAAGTATGTAACTATTGTAGCTGTAATGATAGGTGTAATAATCCAGAAAATCCAATAAGGATAGATTGTAAGAAATTTTTTATATAATATCCAGCAGGCCAAAAGAAAAGGGCCTTGCATTAAAAATATTGGAAAGCTATATTTGGAAAAATGAATAAAGCATTTTCCTAGCCATGTATTAACAATTAATGCAGATGCTGGCCAGATTAAAAAGGGGGCAATTAATCTTAAATAATTCCTATTTTCAA
>ENA-ORXI01003504-ORXI01003504.1-sediment-metagenome-genome-assembly--contig:-NODE-3504-length-10503-cov-1.791291_pt1 | contig 10503 bp, 9 predicted proteins | sample MGYA00237861_ERZ511468 | MGnify/ENA primary metagenome ERZ511468 (study PRJEB26299, sample SAMN06266213) | sediment metagenome | isolation source: Hudson Canyon methane seep mesocosm | place: USA:Hudson...
CTGGGGATTCTTGATTGTGGTTAACATTCTGTTACTGATTGCCGGTAACTTTATGGAGCCGACGGCGATCCTGCTGATCATGGCGCCCATTCTGTTTCCGATTGCGGTACAGCTAGGTATTGATCCAATTCACCTGGGTATCATTATGGTGGTGAATATGGAAATTGGCATGCTGACACCACCGGTGGGGCTCAACTTATTTGTTACCGCAGGTATCACCGGTAGAAACATGATCTGGGTGATAAAGGCATGTTTGCCCTGGCTGCTGTTGCTTTTATGCTTCTTGATGTTGATTACCTATGTTCCGGCGATCTCGTTAGCGTTACCTGAATATATCGACTACCTCAAAGGCTACTGATATCGACCAGGTTAAAAAAACCGCCTTCGGGCGGTTTTTTTGTACCCGCTGAATAGGGTTATGGGCTATTCGTAGCTTTCAAGGTAGCTGATTTTTCGTCTCAAGCCTGACGCTCGTCTATAGCCGTATGCTAGCTAATCAAGAGCCTTACGCCAATCAAGAGCCTTGCGTTATTCAAGAGCTTTGCGTCAAGCTATAGTCGTGTCCTAGCTAATAACCGTGTTTCAATCCACAGGCCCGCTCGAGGCTGCTGGCCAGCGTCAGTCTCTACTCATTAAGGCGATAACTGTGAGGCGGATTTTATCTTCCGCATTAACGGGTGAGCCCTGTTTATCGATTGTGATAACTGAGCTTACCGGTGGGAAGGAAAGTCGGGCAGCGGACCTCAGTGGTCCGTCAGCCCTTTAGATCAGAATATCTCTTCAGGATTAACCGTTTCGGCTGCCGCCGCTTCCGTGACTGCCGCTTGCTTAGGCGCATCCTCTTCTCTGAATACCTCAAAAATAGCGTCTTTCTGACCCGGGAATGCAAGCAGGCCAGTTTCCGGGTCGATCCGCACGCTGACGATTCCTTCTGGCGGAATTAAAGGGCTTTCCGGTATATCTTTAAGCGCTTCTGCCATAAAGTCGATCCAGATTGGTAACGCTGCAGAGCTACCAAATTCCCGCCGACCCAGAGACTTTGGTTGGTCGAAACCGACCCAGGCGGAAGCGACCACTTGCTGGTTGAAGCCCGAGAACCAGGCATCTTTCTGATCATTGGTGGTGCCCGTTTTCCCGGCAAGATCATTGCGACCGAGTTTTTTAGCCTTGCGCCCGGTCCCCCGCTTGATTACGTCCTGCATGATGTTGTTGATCAGGTAGGCCGCTTTTTCATCGACGATACGCTCTGCTATTGGAAACTCGGTAAGATTCTCCAGAGTTTGATCAGCCGGTTGTTCCCCATCTACAAGGTAGGTGCAGTCCTGACAGACAGTAGCCGGTTTGGCTTCCTGCAGGCGGTTGCCGTCTAAGTCTTCGACATAGCTAATCAGGAAGGGTGAGATTTTATAGCCCTGATTGGCAAACGTTGCATAGGCTGTCACCAATTCCAGCGGGGTTACGTCAGCGCTGCCAAGCGCCAGAGACAGGTTACTTGGCAGGCGCTCCCGAGGAAATCCAAAACGATTAACAAACTCTAGGGTGTTTTTAACCCCTAAAGTGCGCAATATGCGAATTGAAACCAGGTTGCGAGACTTGTAAAGCGCTTCTCTCAAGCGGGTCGGTCCGTAGAATTTTTTACTATAGTTTTCCGGCCTCCAGCTGCTTTCCAGATTGCTGTCTTCGAACACCACGGGGGCATCATTGATGATGGTTGCAGGGGTAAAGCCGTTGGCGAGCGCAGCCGTATATACAAATGGCTTGAAGTTAGAGCCGGGCTGGCGAGTACCTTGGGTTGCCCGATTGAATTTGCTGTGAGAGAAGTTAAATCCGCCAACAAGTGCACGAATCGCACCGTTTTTTGGCGTCAGGGCGACAAATGCTGCCTGTGCCTGTGGTATCTGTGTCAATTGCCAGCCTTCATCGGTTTCTAGTACTCGAACCAGGTCTCCAATGCTCAAGATATCCGCGGCAACTTTGGGCTTCGGCCCGACGCTGTTGACATTTTTGTAGGCTCGAGCCCAACTGATAGCTTCCCAGCTAAGAGTGATTTCTTCGCCGCTGCGCAGCACGGCAACAGCGTCTTGCTCGTTGACGCTGAGAACCATCGCAGGATTTAAGGTGCTGTATATCGGTGTTGTCCGAAGTAGTTTGCCGATTTGCTCTGGCGTTGCACTTTCGCCCAGTTGCTGCTCAGGACCACGGTAGCCGTGACGCTGATCGTAACTGACTAAGCCCGCTACAACCGCTTTATTTGCCGCTGCTTGGTCACTACTGCGCAAGGTGGTATACGCTCTAAAGCCATCCGTATAGATGCCGTCGCCAAGTGTCGTCTGCAATTCACTGCGCACCATTTCCGCTACATAAGGGGCGTAAAGTTCAATATCAGAGCCGTGATAGCTTGCGGTGATTTCCATCTTAACGGCGCTGTCTGTTGCAGACTGTTCGACAAAGCCCAGGACGGCCATTCGTTTCAATATCCAGTTGCGTCGCTCAAGTGCCCGGGTTGGATTTGCCAGTGGGTTATAGGCGGAGGGAGCTTTAGGTAACCCCGCTATCATCGCTAACTCTGCCAACGTCAGCTCATCAATATTTCGACCGTAATATACATTGGCGGCTGCCTGAATACCGTAGGAGCGGTTCCCCAGGTAAATTTTATTGATGTACAGTTCGAGAATTTCTTCTTTGCTTAATTCCTGCTCTATTTGCAAAGCCAAGAGAATTTCACTGAACTTTCGAATAAAGGTTCGCTCACGGGTTAGAAAGTAGTTCTTGGCGACCTGCATAGTGATCGTGCTGCCGCCGGTTTGAATTCTGCCAGTACTGAGTAGTTGGTAGGCGGCCCGTGCCAGACCTTTAATATCGACCCCCATATGCTGGTAAAAACGACTGTCTTCGGCTGCCAAAATGGCGTTGACGAATTGCTGTGGAATTTGAGCGTAAGTGATCGGTGTTCGACGCTTCTCGCCGTACTCTGCTATCAGTTTGTTATCAGAGGAATAAATTCGAAGCGGTGTTTGTAAGCGGATGTCTCGGAGCTGCTCAACATCAGGCAGGCCGGGCTTCAGGTAATAATATCCTCCAATTACGACTAAAGAGCCTAATAATGTGGCTAAAAAGCCTAATTTTATGCCTACGCTGAGCAGAGTTTTGATTTTGATCATGATAACCTAAAGCCGAGATTCAATTTGGCGATATATAATAATGCCAGTTTTATTGCTAAATTCGAATGGGATGATGTTATATATCCTATACTTGGCGAAAATGACTCAGAATACAGCTACATTGGACCACATGGATTAAGGATTATTTGGTGATAAGTCTTTTCAAAGCGAAATCCAAATCATTATTGGGAGTTGATATAGGCTCCTCATTCGTCAAATTACTGGGACTTTCTCAACACTCTAAAGGTTATAAAGTCGACTCTTATGCGGTCGTTCATCTTCCGGAAGGGGCGGTGATTGATAACAACGTCCAGGAAGTTCCCGTTGTTGCCGAGGCCATAGAAAAAGCGGTTCGCCTTGCCGGGTGCCGAAATAAGGCGGCGATTACCTCTGTGCCTGCTTCCGTCGTCATCGTTAAAGACCTGGAGTTTAGCAACTCTTTTACCGAAGACGAACTGGAAGACCAGATTAAAGTTGAAGCCGATCAGTTTATTCCCTATCCCCTCGATGAAGTTGCAATAGATTTCCAGGTTCGTGGCCCCTCCCCCCTTGATTCATCACTGAATGATGTGCTGCTGGTTGCTTGCCGCCAAGACAGCGTGCAGTCCAGAGAGGATTCGGTTAATGGCGCAGGGTTACAATGCGATGTGATTGATATCGAGACCTATGCGCTGGAAAGAGTATTTCCGCTGCTTAGTGATGCACACGGCCTGGAAGGTAAAACCGTTGGACTGATCGATATCGGTGCCAGCAGCATGTCCCTCTATGTGCTCGAAGATGGTCAGGTGGTATACAGTCGCGAGCAGGTCTTCGGTGGCAACGATTTAACTCATAGTCTCAGCCAGGTTGCCGATATGAATGCTGAGGAAGTGGAGCGGGCAAAGAAGCAGGGGAGCTTGCCGGAAGATCTGGTTAGAGGCTATGTCGAGCCCTTTAAGCAGACTGCCGCTCAGCAGATATCTCGTTCGCTGCAGTTCTATTATTCGTCAGGGACACACGGTGAGTTGGATATATTGTTGCTTGCTGGAGGTGTATCGGGACTTTCAAACCTGGACAAGACGGTCGAGCAGGAACTGGGGATAAACACTCAAGTGGCTAATCCATTCAGTGCAATGAAGTTTGACTCAAAAATCAATCAGACGAAATTTGAAGCTGATGCAAGTTCATTGTTGCTAGCCTGTGGGCTAGCGTTGCGCAGCTTTACGGGGTAACCATGGCTAAGACGCTTATTAATCTACGCCCTTGGCGCGAAGACCGGCGCAAAGAGCGACAGCAACGGTTCACGGCGACAAGTCTTGTGTTCGCGTTGATTGCCGGAGGCCTGGTATTCGGCGCAGGTTTTTACATTGAATCTCAAACCGTTAAGCAAAAGCAGCGCAATGACTATATGCGCCAGGAAATGGCTAAACTTGACGTCAAAATCAGAGAGATAAAGGAACTGAAAACCCAGAGAGAGCGGTTGCTTGAACGCCTTCAGGCAATTCAGGACCTTCAGGGAAATCGGCCGGTTATCGTTCGGGTGTTTGATGAGCTGGTGCGAGTTTTGCCAGAGGAACTCTATTACACCACTGTGTCCCGAGCCGGCGAGCGGTTGAGTGTCAATGGTCGGGCTAAAGCGAACAAGGACGTCTCTCAATTGATGAGAAGTTTAGATCGATCCCCCTGGTTCAGTGAACCAAACCTAAGCAGCGTAGGCCGGGGCGATGGGGTGAAGAATTTTAATATGCAAGTCGGCCTGTCGAAACCGAAGCCGGAGGAGGGCTCCTGATGTTAGAAGCTTTCAAAAACAGTTTCCGCGGCTTTGATATCAATAATCTTGACTTTAATACTGCTGGCTCATGGCCTGTCGGTATAAAAGCTATTTTCTTCTTGATCATACTGGTTGCCGGGGTGGCAGGTGGTTACCATTTTTATATTCAGGACCTTCTTACGGCTCATGATCAGGTAGTCAAAAAGGAGCCTGAGTTAAAGAATCAGTATAAAATCAAAGCATTTCAGGTGGCCAATCTTGAAGCACTAAAACAACAGATGGCTGATGTAGAGGAGCGCTTCTCGGAATTGCTCAAGCAGCTTCCCACCGATACAGAGGTGCCAGGTTTGCTGGAGGACATCACCGATATTGGCCAAAACAGCGGCCTCAGTTTTGATGTCATTTCACTAGCACCCGAGAAAAAAGTGAAGTTTTACATTGAATTGCCGATCAATATTCAAGTAAAAGGTAGTTATCACCAGTTTGGGGAGTTTGTCAGCGGTGTCGCCTCTTTACCTCGAATAGTTACGTTGCATGACTTTTCCATCTCTCCAGTGTCTCAAGATGGAGATCTGAGCATGAATATATCTGCAAGGACTTATCGTTATGACGATAAATAGTCGAGTCCTTATTTCGCTACGGGCCGCTTTAATTGGCCTGGCTGCCCTGTCGCTTCAGGCCTGTATTCAAGTTGAAGGACTCGAGGATCTGCGCCAGTATGTTCGCGAAACTCAAGCAACGCCGGTGGGTGCGATTAAGCCGCTACCTGAGTTTAAGGCGTATGAAAGCTTTTTATATCGCGCCACGAGTCTTAGAGGACCTTTTCAACCATTGATTCGTGTCGAGCTTAGCGAAGAAGAGGAAGAGGTGGTTAGGAATGACTTGAAACCTGACTTTGACCGGCCCAAAGAACCTTTAGAAGCCTTTAAACTTCAGGCCCTGTCCATGGTGGGTACCATCCACATGCTTGAGGGTGGTGAGTTGACCGCCTTGATTCGCGATGGCAATGGTGAAATACACCGGATTCATAGTGGCAACTTCCTGGGAAGAAATTATGGGGAGATCACTCTGGTCAATGAGACTCAGTTGGATATTGTAGAAATTGTACCAAATGGCAGGGATGGCTGGATGAAGCGTCCCCGCAACTTGGTCCTGGTCGAAAAAAGCGAATAGGCGTCAGTTGACTATGTTAATGAGAACAGTGTCGAGAGATAGAGAAACATTCATGAGCTTGTCTACTGTGAAGATATGCTCGGCTCTTTTGTTAATGCTTGTGCTGGTATTTAGCAGTTTCGCTCGAGCAGATGTACAGATAACCGATACCTCGTTTGTTGCGTTACCGGGCAATAAAATGGAGCTGCGTTTTGATTTTGACGCCCCTCCACCTATTCCCCGTGCCTATATGATCGAAAACCCGGCTCGAGTGGTGTTGGACTTGTGGGGGGTTGTTAACGGCCTGGGAACCAAGAGTGTCGATATCAAGAGTGGCCAGCTGGACAGCATTAGTTTTGCCGAAGTTAAGGGGCGGGTAAGAGTTATCGCCAACCTTTATGAAGCTGCAGATTATGATGCTTACGTAGAAGGCAACAGTCTGTTTGTGGTATTTGGTGCCGGTGCAGTGGCTAGCAGCAATGTACAGCAGCCTGTAAAGACAATGAGCGCCTAAGCCCGCGCCGCCAGAACATCGGTGCAGAGTATTGATTTTAGACGTATCGAGGGTGACTTGGGACGTGTGCTGATCACCCTAACCGATAGCAAGGCCGGTGTAGATATTGTCGAAGAGGGCTCCAATGTCATTGTTAACCTGATTGGTGCTCAGATCCCGGCTGATCTAGAGCAGCGTATTGATGTGCAGGATTTTTCTACTCCGGTCACCTTCATCGATGCGATGGGGTCGGGCAATAACAGTACTATCCTGATTAAGCCTTCGGCGCAGCCTTATGATTATTTGGCCTATCAGTCGGACAATCAGTTGATCGTCGATTTTAAACCGATCAGCGATAACGAAGCGGATGAGCTGCAGCGGGATAAATTTCCGTATACCGGTGAAAAGCTCAGCCTTAACTTCCAGGATATCGATATTCGCTCGGTGTTGCAGATTATTGCCGATGTTACCGACATGAACCTGGTGGTCAGTGATACGGTGGGCGGTAACATTACCTTGCGCCTGAAAAACGTGCCTTGGGATCAGGCGTTGGAGTTGGTACTTAAAACCAAAAGTTTGGACAAGCGCATCATTGGTAGTGTGATGATGATCGCACCCGCGGCTGAAATAGCGGAGCGCGAGCGCTTTGAGCTGGAAACCAACAAGCAGGTTGCCGCGTTGGCACCACTGAATACTCTGTTTCTTCAGGTCAATTATGCTAAAGCCGCCGATATTGTGGCACTGCTTAGCTCGGAACAAGGCATGCTCTCTGAAAGAGGAAGCATGCGGGCGGATACCCGCACCAACATGCTGCTGATTCAGGATACCGATAGGAATATCGCTAAAGTCCGCCGCGCGCTGAAGACGCTGGATATTCCAATTCGCCAGGTCATGATCGAGGCCCGTATCGTCACCGTAACAACTGACGCTAGTAAAGAGCTGGGCGTTAAGTGGGGGGCTAGTTATGCCAATACCGGGGACCGTCGACTGGTTCTCGGCAGTTCTGCAGGTGAGGCGGCGACTGCCGGTGGCTCATCGCAACCATCTTTGCCGACGTCTCTGAACGTGGACTTGGGTGCAACCAACATTGGTGCCTCTGCGTTTGCGATTGGCCTGGGCAGCGACAGTGCACTGTTGCAGTTTGAAATTTCAGCGCTGGAAACGGATGGCAAAGCCGAAGTTGTTTCCCAACCGAAGATTATTACTGCCGATGGCAAACCTGCCAAGATCCAGTCCGGTGACGAAATTCCGTTCCAGACGGTTGAGGATGGTGAAGTCAGTATCGAGTTTAAGGAGGTGGTGCTGTCTTTGGACGTGACTCCACAGATCACCCCGGATAATCGTCTGATTCTTGATTTGAAGGTCAACCAAGACTCTGTCGGCGAAGAGCTGCCGAATGGTGAAGTCGGCATTATCACCAACGAATTGGTGACCCAGGTATTGGTGGATAACGGTGAAACCGTGGTATTGGGAGGAGTATTCAAGAATGAGACCTCCGAAGTCATAGCTAAAGTTCCGTTCTTCGGCGACCTCCCTGTGGTTGGGAATCTATTCAAGCGAAAAGAAAATACCAACAACAAGGTTGAGTTATTGATCTTTATTACCCCGAAAATCATAGAGGAGTCTGTCACCGCTCGTTAACCCGGAATTAACCAACGGTGCTGTTGCATTAATCTTAGTCTTCCACTCGGCAGTTGCTCAAACTGCCGAAGTCCTTCAGATTGGTGAATGCAAAAGGCTTGCACCGATTCCGGGCTTAGTTCGCAGATGGCGTTGTAAGCATTGAACATATTTTTAATAGGGCCTATGGGAGCTGGAAAGAGCACCATAGGCCGTCTTCTTTCTAAAGAACTCCACTTGGAATTCAAAGACTCCGATAAGGAGATTGAAGAACGAGCCGGTGCCGATATTCCCTGGATTTTCGATGTCGAGGGGGAGGACGGCTTTCGGCGTCGTGAAAGTGCCGTGATCGACGATCTATCCGCCCAGTCAGGGTTGGTTCTGGCAACCGGGGGGGGAGCCATACTGCGGGAAGACAACCGGCGATGCCTGCAGTCTCGTGGTTCGGTGGTCTATCTTCATGCTACCGTAGCACAGCAAGTTGAACGTACGGCTAAAGATCGCAATCGTCCTTTGTTGCAGGCCGAAGATCCCGCGCAAGTATTAGCGGATCTGATGGCCATTCGTGATCCTCTCTATCGTGATTGCTGTGATTACCTAGTGCAAACGGATGGCCGCAGACCCAAAGCTGTGGTTCGTGAGATACTGCAACACCTGGATCGAAATATTTAGAGGCTTGTATATTGATGCACCAGCTCGACGTAGATTTAGCCGATCGTTCCTATCCCATATTTATTGGTCAGGATCTGATTGCCGAAGGGGAGCTCTGGAGCTCTTACATTCGAGGCAATCAGGTGATGATTGTTTCTAACGAAACGGTAGCACCGCTGTACCTGAAGCAGGTTGAGGCGAAACTGTCTGATAAGCAGGTTTCCACAGTGATTTTGCCGGATGGCGAAAAGTACAAGGATTTGGACACCCTGAATCTGATCTTCACCCAGTTATTGGAACAACGTCAAAACCGAACGACAACGCTTATCGCATTAGGTGGCGGGGTTGTGGGGGATATGACAGGGTTTGCTGCAGCCTGTTACCAGCGAGGAGTGGATTTTATCCAGATCCCGACCACCTTGTTATCTCAGGTGGATTCTTCGGTGGGTGGCAAGACCGGCGTCAATCATGTGCTAGGTAAGAACATGATTGGTGCGTTTTATCAGCCTCAGTGTGTAGTTATCGATACCAGTTCGCTAAATACTCTGCCTGATAAGGAGCTCTCAGCAGGACTCGCGGAGGTGATCAAGTACGGTCTCATTCTTGATCTTAATTTTCTGCAATGGCTTGAGCAGAATATGCCGGCATTGATGGAACGTGACCCTCAATTGCTCGCGGAAGCTATTCGTCGCTGTTGCGCGATTAAGGCGCAAGTTGTTGCCGAAGATGAAAAGGAGATGGGAAAGCGTGCCTTGCTTAATTTAGGCCATACTTTCGGCCATGCGATCGAAGCCCATGTGGGTTATGGTGGCTGGTTACATGGTGAGGCAGTTGCTGCTGGAACCCTTTTGGCTGCTCAGCTGTCTCAGCGATTAGGTTGGATAAAACAGGCTGATGTCGACAGAACCCGATCGATCCTGGTCGCTGCCGGGTTGCCGGTGGAACCGCCGGTCGGAATGTCATCTACGGACTTCCTTCAATTGATGGCGGTTGATAAAAAGGTTCTGGATGGTCAGCTCCGACTAATTCTATTGCGAGCGTTGGGCGATGCGGTTGTGACATCAGACTTTCCTGCTGCTGAGCTAAAGGCGACGCTTGATAAAGCGACGGCTGGATAACTGAACAGGGCTGTTGAATAAGCCGTCTGAACTAACTTTTTTCTAGGCACCAGGTCATGTTGGGAACTAAATCTGCAGCGGCAGCCGACAGTTATTCAGAAAACATGGCAGAGCTTGCGCCAACCTTGCTTCAGCAGACCGAGCAAGGGGAGCATTATTTGCCCTCTGCTCATGTGCAACTTCTTGAAAAGCTAGAACATCTTAGCCGCTATAGCCATTTTGTTCAGATTGTCCTGGGGGTCGCAGACAGCGGAAAAACAACCTTAGCCCGGCTGTTACAACCTTCAGTCGACGATGTTGACATCTGTGGCTGCTACCTGACGGCAGAAAACAATGCCACCGCAACGGAGCTGCTGGATCAGCTGGTCGGACAGTTAGGTCTTGAACTGGCCGTTACCGCGACAGATGAAAAAAAACTTCAGGCGGTATACCAACATGCTGACCTGCTGGAAGATACATCCCGGCATTTTTTGATTATCGTTGATGACGCCGAGCGTTTGTCCGACGATGCCCTGGATTTACTGTTGCACCTGCTTCCTTCCGTTCGAAACCCCGATG
>ENA-ORXI01003505-ORXI01003505.1-sediment-metagenome-genome-assembly--contig:-NODE-3505-length-10501-cov-10.099770_pt1 | contig 10501 bp, 5 predicted proteins | sample MGYA00237861_ERZ511468 | MGnify/ENA primary metagenome ERZ511468 (study PRJEB26299, sample SAMN06266213) | sediment metagenome | isolation source: Hudson Canyon methane seep mesocosm | place...
GCTGGTTTCAGTTTCCTGCTCTACCCAGTAATGATGACGCATTATTTCTTAGTCGGGGAGTAGGGCATTTCAGCGTAGTCGAATTTTCACCTCACTTTCCTGGTTATGCGGGTCTTATATTATTTGTTAAGTTCGTTCGCGGTTTGTTCTCTTCAGACTATCAGGCTCTCCATGGGGTTGTTCTCTGCACGACTGCAATGATTCCTGTTGTTAGTTATTTTATGTTGAGAGCGTTAAGTGTTGAGCCCATATTAGCTGCTACTGCATCTGTTTCAATTTATCTTCAACCTCTACTTATATCAGTAGCGCTTAGCGGCTTATCAGATGGCCCAGGCTTATTTATTTGGATGTTGTCACTTATGTGTCTATTAAAAGGACATGGTTCAATTTCTGCGTTTCTATCTGGTTTAATGATAACGGTTAGACCTTCTTATCTATTATTGTTCATGCCTGTTTACGGATTTCTGGCTATAAAATACTGGTATAAATTCAGAGAGATCTTTTTGGCAGCGTTAACACCGCTGTTGTTCGCGTTTATTTATATGTACTCAAAAGATGGGATGGCTTTGTTTGAGGAAGGCATTCGGTTTGTTAGCGGGCACTTTACGGTATGGGGTAATACGTCTTTAAGTGGAGTTGATAGAGGGTCTTGGTGGCGTGTTCTCTCTATGTATTTGGGAGGCAGCTGGGTGCTGGTTATGCTCTCTGTGACCTTGCTATCGGGCTGTTGTTTTATTTGGTATAAGTTAAAACCTGCACGTTGTTTGATTGTGAGTTTTGTATCAATCCTTATTTGGACCTTGTTGTTCCAAAACCCCGATAATCTTCGCCACTTGTTACCCCTTATTGTGTTATCAACATTATTAGTGGCTTTGATTGCAGCGCAACTTTTGAGGTTATTTAGTAAACGGGTTCCCGTACTATTGGCCGGAGTAATAACTATTTTATTGTTAGCTAATATTCAGTTCGACTCACCTCCCCCTGCAATTCATCAAGCGCTAAATTGGTTAAATTCACAGCCAGTAGAGGGCTTATATGGCCGGGTAATTATTACCAATGAAGGTGTTGAACTTGTTAAGGTCTTTCAGAAGAAGAGAAGAGTAGCTGATGCATGGTATAAGCAGCAAAGTGAGTGGTTATGGCTTAATGGCGCTTGGCGTTTAAGCTTCAACCCATTAGAGGGGCTTGGTAATCCCGTTAAAATATTCCCTCGTCGATTTGAAGGCGAGCATACTATATTTGTATATCATTTAAATTAACTTATTCATTTAACCATTATTCAAGCTGGCCAAGAGCCGACCTTTTAGGGATAAACAATTGGCGAGGCTTAGCTCTCACTTGTGCCACATATCGATCATTCTTCGTATTAGGTTTATCGTTAGTCACAGACAGAAAAGTTCATTTAAAAAAATCAAGAATTAGCCCAAAGCTGAAGTGTTTCGGTACTTCAAACAACGTATTCATAATCCTGGAACCTGACATGCCGAAGCAATCGAGTTTGCCCCCATGCTTTTGTAGGTGCTCTCCAATGCTTCAAAGGCAGATAGTTGGGGATTATCTTCGCTGAAGAATACGCGGGTGTCATTGTTGAAGGTTAAAAAGCGCAAACCGCTGGCCGCACAGAAAACCAGCAAAAGGGTTATAACGATGAGTGGCCATCGGTATCTTATCACCCACTGGGCGAAGCGCGCTTCAAATCCTCTTTCAGGTGGTGGTGCATTTGTGGCATCGTCGTACGGGCAGCCTTCAGTGGTCTTCACTACTTTACTGTTATGATTTTACGGATTAACGGCCATTTTCCCACCCTATTTTTGGTTTGGGTTAATGATATATAGGATAAAATTTGAGCAGTGTCGAGAGTGGTTGCGACAATTGTTATTCGCTTATGAAAGTACTGAATTAATCGAATATTTTCTTATTATCATTGTGCTTATACTTTAGTTACTGCCTATACTTAAAGTGTCTATGTTTATTTCCTAAGTCAGAAATGAAACCAATAAGAATACTATTCGTTATTTTTCTATCTGCATTATTCTCTGGCCTGCGAGCAGAGGTCTTGGCAGAGAGTAACCATATAAAACTCGATGTGGGAGATTGGCCGCCCTATATCTCATTTGAGAGTCCGGGGGTGTTACAGCTGGTTGTTGACGAGATTTTTGCGAAAGTCGGAGTAGAAACGAAGCATCTTCAAAAAAGCTGGGTGAGAGCTGAATTCGATATAGATAATAACGATGCTTACTCTTATGGTTGGATTCGAAATTCAGAAAGAGAAGATAAGTGGCACTTTTCAGATCCCGTTATGAGTATAACGAACGTCTTTGTTTCCAGAAAGAGCAAACCCATTATCTGGAACGAGTTAAATGACCTGAAACCCTATGTTATTGCAACGGCCAGAGGATATAGCTATGGCAATGACTTTGATAAGCTTAAACCTCAGCTCAAGATATTTGAAACCAATACTGAAAACATTGGTATAAAAATGCTAATTCATGGTCGAGTGGATATGGTTGTCATTGACTCGATAGTGGCCAAACAGATATTAAGTGATAACCATACTCCCCAAGAGGCAGCTCAATTGCATTTCGCAATGAATAAGCCAGTCACTGAATCAAAATTACACTTTGTATGCTCGATTAAAAATGTTGCATGCCCTCAATGGATAGCGCGTTTTAATGCAGGCCTTGCCCGCCTGAAGGAATCTGGAGAACTTAACCAAATTATAAGATCGTATAGTAACCACTAACAAATGTAGCATCTGCCCCTTTTTTAGCCTGAAACTGGCCAAGAGCCGATGCTTTTCGGTACTTCAAACAACGTATTCATAATATTGGCCCCGTCATGCGGAAGCAATCGAGTCTGACTATTTTGCTTTTCTATGTGTGGCGGAGGTTGCAGCTTTTCTTATCGAAATCAATGAGTTTGATTAAGCTCAACCAAAATGCCTAATTGATATATGGGCGTTCATAATTCGAGGTTCTGAATGAGCTCAACATTATTTAAAGAGGATCTGTTGAGTAATTTAAGCATTAGCTTTTGAAGACCAAAGGGGATTAACTTAGGAAGGATGGAAAGGTATTTCTGTGATAAATCCAGCTAGCGAAATATAGTTTGCTACATGGTGATATGTCTGTGGCTTCCGAAGAGGGCGATTTTGATTTAACTACTTGATTTAGATGGTGCCCCCTCCCTGACTCGAACAGGGGACCTACCGATTATGAGTCCTTATTGTTTCTGCATCAGCTTGTATCATCTAGTATCTTGTGAAAACTTAATCTCCTCTAAGGTTATGAGATATGGCGATTTCTTGTCTCTCTTTATAACATCTTGTATCATCTCGTAGCATTAACGAACAGCCACCAATACAGCCACTAAATAGCCACCTTTTGGCTGATGGCTTGAAATACTGTTATTAACAGCCACTAAAACTAAGGGGATGCTAGGTTATGTTTACTGATCGACAATTGAAGGCTTGGCTAAAGCCTGCTGGCTTAGCAAAAGGTAGTGATCGCTCCGAACCGCTAGGCGGGCGGGGTAGTGGTTCGCTGATGTTTAAAGTAGTTGCAGACCGGCGTGGGGAATTTTACTTTAAGTATCACGACGGAACTAAGCGTAAGTTAACCAAGATAGGAAACTATAAGGCCGCGAAAGGTGTGGCCGGTTTCTCACTGGAGGAAGCAAGGGGCAAAGCGCAAGAGTTAAGCAAGGTCTACCGAGACCAAAAGGATGTTAAGGGGTTTCTGGAAGGTCAGGCACAAGCACAAAACGAGGCAAAGCAGCAAAGAGAGGCTAAGAAAGCATTAGGGACTTTTGGGCTGCTGGTAGAGTCGTACGTTAATGAGATGAAGTCGGCAGGTAAACCAAGCGCCTATGAAGTTGAAAAAAGTATTCAACGGTCTGTATTTAAGCCTTACCCCAAGTTGGAGAAGGTAAAGGCCAATGAGGTAACTACACAAGATATTAAAGGCGTGTTGGCCAGAATGATTGATGATGGTATCACCACCCAGACCAATAGAGTCAGATCCTACTTACTCGCCGCCTTTAACCACGGCATGAAGCAAGAGAATAATCCCCGCATTTACCTAGAAGAGGCCACCCGCTTTAATATTGCAGTTAATCCAGTTGCAGCAATCCCTCGACAGGCCGATTTTGAAAAGGCCGGTGATAACGTTATAACTGAAGCTGAGATCATGGGGTTATGGCATGACCTACCCAAGACCGAAAGAGTGGGCTTTGTTATGTCGTCGCTAGTACGCTTCACTCTGGCTGTGGGTGGGCAGCGTATCAAGCAGGTATTGAGTACTCCTTGGGATCGATACGATTTAGAAGAAAGAACTATGGAGATATTCGACAGCAAAGGTAAAGGGGGGCAGGTGCGCGCTCACGTAGTTCCTTTAAATGATCTAGCTATTTCTATATTGGAAGAACTCAAACCGATAACTGGAAGTGCAGTCTATCCGTTTGCTGGTGGTTCTCATGGAAGTAGCAAAGATAAACATATTCGCCCAGACTCTATCCCATTAGCTTTTAGCCGGTATCGGGACGACCACAAAGGCGTGAATATCAAAGCAGCGGATATTAGACGTACCTGCAAAACGATTATGGCCCGTCACGGCATTAGGAAAGAGTTAAGAGACCGCATTCACAACCATTCGTTGAATGATGTAGCAACCAAGCACTACGACCGCCACGACTACTTAGGAGAGAAACGGGCTGTATTGGAGCAGTGGAATGGTATATTGGAGTTGATAATCAATCCTAAAGATAACGTGGTACTTATGGCGCAGAAAGGGTGAAAGTATTCTGAAGTATCTTAAGTGCATCGACTGTTACTCCGTTACTCACTACACGTAAATCTACTAATTAGGCTAAATCATGGCTACAGGCAAATATACCTCAAAAAATGAAAAAATAGAAAGCCAGAAGGACTGTGCTTGGGGCGAGAAAACTCCAATCACATATAGGGAGGTATGCGAGAACGACATGTGGGAGATTACAGATCATGGGCAAAAAAGTAATATCTCCCAAGCGAGTTTGGAATTAATTGATGAGGCTCTAGAAGGCGATGATAAGGCGATACTTGGGGTGCATAAAATGTTTGTTCAGCGGCTTCAAGCAGGCCAAGTAATCCCGATTGAAGTGCTGCGTGTTATTTCGAGAGTATCCATCAAAATTATTGAATCTGACTTATATAATGATACTGACAATCGGCAAATGGCTTTTGGTGATGTAGTGCTGCCTGGAGATCCAGACCGCTTTAGAGGTACGGCAGTTCGGGACGCTGAAATAAAAAGACTCTTTGATGACTTAATGTTTTTTCCAGATGAAAATGGTAATTACCCAACGAGGTGTGACCGTAAGACACGAATTATAATGGCCAAGTACTACTCTGAGCGACTCGGTTTAGGGGAGATATTAGAAGAAGATCCAGAGTACGACGATGAAATTGATAAGAGAGAGGATCTATTTCGGCATGCAATAAATCGAGCGAGGGATGCTGAGAAATAGAGAATACAAAAAAAATATGGAAAACTCATCTATGAGCCTTCCATATAGTCTTATTACTCCGAAGGTTACCATGTAACCACCAGTAGAAACTCATAACAAGAGAGTAATATTATGACGCATTCTTTAAACGCCCCAGCTGTTTTCGTGGAACCAACTGCAGTGCAGCGCCGTGCCTTGCTGGCCGAGTATGGTGAAATTGAGCGATTCGTATATGAGGAAGAAAGAGCGAAGCTAACAGGTTGCTGCCGGATGACTGCATGGCGAAGAGAGAAAGTTAATGCTTTTCCCCGTAGACGCTCCATTAGCTCGCAACGATGCGCTTGGATGTTATCTGACATATTTCACTGGCTGCATACCCGCCCAATCGTAGCGAATGAGATCGTAATGATGTAAGTGTCTTAGGTGGCTGGGTTGGCAGGCCTTAGCCGGATAATTAATCGATACAACTTCAACCGAGGAAACTAACAACGTAGCAGCCATAGCTCTATGCAATGGAATACTGCGTTTTAAATTTGTTGATATATAGGAGTAAACATTTGATGTTTGCACAGCCTAACCAATTTAAGTGCAGTTTAGATGCTGCTTTCAAACTGTTAAACCCAATAGCTGAGATAGCAAGAAAAGGTGAACTGCACCCTCTACCCCCTTCATCAATAAAACTGCTAGAGAAATTGCAGAAAGGCCTGCAGAGTATAGACGAAGCGCTTAAAGGCGCTCCCGATTGCTATTCTTCAGCTCTATGCCCTTGTTGCATGAAACCCTGTATCGACTTTATACCTCGTAGCGGTATTGGAATTATTTTCCAAAAAAATAAAATAACAGACGAGCCCCAGTATCAATTTATATATGGGGAGCTCTGTTCAGCCTGCGTTGATATGTATAAGGAGTTTCCCCTTGAAGATAAGCGTGCCGTAGGTAAATCGTTTTGGGTTGGGGTCAGGGCCAACTACAACCTACTGAAAAGCCAAGGGCATGATGTTTTGACATTTCGCGAGATGGAATTTCAAAACCTCTGTTCTCGCTCGAATTGGAAGGGGTTTGATTTCCATAGTGAACAGGGATTTGAATACGATATGCTAAATGAGAACGTATTAAATGAAGGTTTTTACTTTGATGCCGAGGCGTACTGGAAGGAAGACGCTGAACTGTTGAAATTGGATGATTGTTCTGCCTATAAATATCATGAGTATAGGCATATGTCGTGGCTATTCAATCGTCAGTGGTTCGAAGACAGCCTGAGAGGCTCGCTATTTGAACCCGAAGAATCAATTTCCCCTCAAGACCTCCGTTATAGAGTGGAAGCTATCCAAGCGATGATGGAGGAGCGCGCTGCGACCCCTGATCACTATCGTCGAAAGGTTCAGACTATGATGCTAGAACACTAAAAAGAAGGCCCCCTTTCAAAGGCCGCAGTCTGGTAAGCATAAGCAAGTACAAAGTGTGTCGAGCGCCCCGCTAGACACACTCTTAGCTCTCTTTTATCACTAACTCAGAACTCCGCCCATTATACCAAAATAAGGGGTTGCGGGCACCGTGTGCCTGTTTTCCGGCGGGATGTTCTGACCAGAATCTCATAGAGGTATTATCATGAGTTCGAAAGAATCAAGCAACACTGAACTGGCCGTTCAATTAGATCTAGAGGCTTTAGGCCTAAGTTTCGCTGAAACCAACTACCAACCAAGTCTTTCAACTAAGAGTCGAGCCGAATACGCCTCAGAAAATTATGATGGTGTTGTTGATCGAAACGCGATTACTACACCGAATGATGTTATCGCCTTCACTGAAATTCACGCCAAAGGGGGGCAGTCAGTTACTAAAACCTTAAAACGTGATGGCGAGAAGCTCAAAGATGCTCCAAAGATCAAGCATTGGGGGATAGAGCAAAAACGATTTGATGGAATAACTGACTTATCATCGTATCTTTTAGCCATGGCAGAGGACAACTCTAAAGCACTCGTTCTGGGTGAACCCACAAAAGCAGTGAAGTCCGGCACAGAAAATATTCGCAAGGCATCAAAGGCAGGCCCTTATGGTGATGTGTGGCAAGAGCCTACACTGCGAGGCAAGGGAACACGCGTGTTAGTTATCGATCATGATGATGACGAGAAGCCTATCGGGTTCGCGTTAAAAGGTAAGGTTGTCGATAAGGCAGTTAGGAGTGTCATCAAATGTGACTATCCAGAGCTAGTTAATACTTCATGCTTTTACAGTCTCACCTCCAGTCAGAGGCCAGATGGTAGCAATACACGCCTACGCCTTATAGCCGTTATGGATAGGCATTATTCTTGGGCTGAGTTGGCGCGGTGGGTAGTTGCAAAGAGGATTGCTGCAAAAAGCAAAGCGTTGGATGTTGCGCCAATGAAGGCTAATCAGATAATTTATGTTGCGCCTCCTATTCGACCTAAAGGTGTTTCTGACCCTATTCCGAATCGCATGGGCGTCATTAAGGCTGAAAAACAAACTGTCACCCTAGAGATTCCACCAGAGAAAGAAAAGCCTAACCTCTCCTGCAAGATGACTTCAAGCAAAGCCTACAGTAAAGGGATGATCCAGATCGAGCGGGAATTCAGTCGGCTGGTAGATTTAGAGGAGCTGCTTACAGATAAAGGATATGAATTTAATGAAGCATTAGATAAGTATATGCACCCAAATAGCGGAAGTGGTGTAGCTGGGTTGGAAATTTTCTATGACTCGGACCCTGTTACCTGCTATTCGTACAACTCAGGCGATCCGCTAGCTCATGGCCATAGAAACGATGCCTTTAACGTTTATGTGATTCTCTATCATGGAGGAGATGTCAAAGCGGCAAGAACCGCAGTGGGTAAAGCGATGAAAACAAGCGCAGGAAAAACGGCACTACAGCATAACGCACAAGTGAAGTCTCAGGATGTATCCGACTTTGACTCATTTGGAGACCAATCTGAACCTATTAATTGTAAAAATAAGCTATTGGTTGACGAAATCAACAAAGAATATGCCGTTGTTGACCAAGGTGGCGATATAAAGGTAGCTAGGTTTGGTCTGGACCTCGTCGGCAATAAAAAGATTGATTACTACACTCGCCAAAGTTTCTACGATAAGTATGCCGGTAAACTGGATTATAACGGAGACCCGCTTGGGTCTATGTGGTTTAAACATCCAAATAGGCGTGAATACGATGCGGTTGTATTTAATCCTGGGCTTCCGCCTGAGGGTGAAGTTGGCGGAGTGTATAACCTCTGGGAAGGGTTTGCCGTTAGCCCTATTAAAGGGGATTGTTCTCGGATTCTAAAGCACTTGCTGGAAGTTGTATGCGGTGGTTATGAAGATCAGTACTGCTACCTACTTGGCTGGATGGCGAGAGGTATTCAGCAACCTGCAAAGGTAGGATATGTTGCGGTGGTGCTTCGTGGGGGGAAAGGCGCAGGGAAATCTATCATCAGCGACCTGTATGGCGGATTATTTGGTAAAACCCATAAAGTCATTAGTGACGGGAGACAGGTTACAGGCCAGTTCACTGGTCACCTTCAGGGTACAGTAATGCTATCTATTGAGGAGGCGGTCTGGGCGGGTAGTAAGCCAGACGATAGCATTCTAAAAATGTTGGTTACTGGCGATACCCTGATGTACCGCGCCATGTATAAGGATGCAGTAGAGGGGCCGAATTACCTTAAGATCATGATGTTAAGTAATGAAGACTGGGTTGTGCCTGCTACTCAGGATGAAAGGCGCTACTTCGTTACTGACCTCAGTGACCACCGACAAGGAGACAATGATTATTTCGACGTCCTGCTAAATGAAATTAATGGAGGGGGCCGAGAGGCATTTCTTCATTACTTGATGGAATACGATTTGGCTGAATTTGATGTTCGCAATGTTCCTCAAACTAAGGGTTTACAGGAGCAGAAGCGCGAATCTCTGAATCATTTTCAGAGCTGGGTACTTGATGTGCTTAGTGGGAGGGGGCTGGGTGATCCTGACTTTGAGGGCGATGACTGGGAAAAGAGGGTTGTAACAGGAGCGGTGCTACATGATGACTATTTGGCCTTTTTTAATCGCAGCGGCCTTAATCGCTATAGCTCGCCTTGGTCTTCTAGCAAAGTGGCAAAACAGTTCGGGAAATTATTCGGGATAAAGAGCTCACCACAGCGTGTCGTAGGGAAAAGCGCGACCTTGCGAGGCTATCAACTGCCAACCCTTGAAACGATGCGCAGCCTCTTTGAAGAAGTGGTAGGCGTACCTGTTGAAGAGGTCTGATTGTAATTAGCACTGGGCTGGGTGAGGTGTGACGGGTATAAGCGTTACAGCCCTCCGAAGCGTAACGCTCTCAGCTCAGTAACCACGCGGCTTGTAACGCTTGTTTCGCATGTTTCGCTTATTTAGGAGTAACTTCTTTATATTTGATTCAGCCTACTCTATAGCTGATTTACGATCTCCTTTAATATAAATATTTATAACTATAACTTTTAAAAAAGAAGCGTTACAAGCGAAACAAGCGTTACAACCCTTGGTACTACTGGGCTGAGAGTGTGACGCTTATGTGTCTCTGTTACGCATTAATGCGTAACGCGCTCTTTCTCCCCAACCCAGCCTAGTGAGCGCCATTAACAAATTAGAAGGTCCATCATGGATAACCAAACAATTGAACGACGATTAGAATTAGTATTGCCTAGCGGAAGGCTGGAACTCTTCAATGCCTCCATTCGGAAGATCTGGAGTGTCGTGCTAGCGAAAGGCTATAACGGTAATGAATTTGAGCGGTATGGCGTCATTAGGCTGCCCCAGTTCGATCTACATTATCGTATTAATGACTCATTCATAGAGGAGCCAAACACTGAATATGCAGTAGTTGAGGCTGGGGCACATCTATTACCTGAACAGGTTAAATACCGCAGCACGGGGAGTTGGTTAAGAGATCACTCTCTGGTTGTAGCGCGAGGCCGCGGTCTGGTGTGCCCTGATGACGACCTCGTCCCAGTATCTAGGCTGAGTTATCGTATGAGGCTTAAAGGCGTGC
>ENA-ORXI01003508-ORXI01003508.1-sediment-metagenome-genome-assembly--contig:-NODE-3508-length-10499-cov-6.501823_pt1 | contig 10499 bp, 6 predicted proteins | sample MGYA00237861_ERZ511468 | MGnify/ENA primary metagenome ERZ511468 (study PRJEB26299, sample SAMN06266213) | sediment metagenome | isolation source: Hudson Canyon methane seep mesocosm | place: USA:Hudson...
TAGATAGCGAATTAGAAAAATCTGGTATTGCTGTTAGCACTGATATTTGTGAACATTTTGCTCACACTCGCCGTGATTTATATAACATCATCATGGTTGAAGATATCAAAAGCTTTGATGTGTTATTGGAAAAACATGGTAATGGCGGTAACGGTTGTGAAGTTTGTAAACAAGCAGTGGGCTCTATCTTAGCGTCATACTGGAACGATTACATTCTTAAACAAGAGCACCTTAGCCTGCAAGATACTAATGATACTTTCTTAGCTAATATGCAAAAAGATGGCACTTATTCGGTCGTTCCAAGAATGACAGGTGGTGAAGTGACACCTGATGGTCTAATTGCTGTGGGTCAAATTGCTAAAAAATATAAGCTTTATACTAAAATTACTGGCGGACAACGTGTCGATTTATTTGGTGCACGTGTTGATCAACTGCCTTTAATTTGGGAAGAGTTAATTGCAGCTGGTTTTGAATCAGGCCATGCTTACGGTAAATCACTAAGAACAGTTAAATCTTGTGTCGGTAGTACATGGTGTCGTTTTGGTGTAGATGATAGTGTAGGCTTAGCTGTTGAGCTTGAAAACAGATATAAAGGCTTACGTGCACCACACAAAATTAAATTTGCTGTTTCAGGTTGTACCCGTGAGTGTGCTGAAGCGCAAAGCAAAGATATTGGTGTTATTGCGACTGAAGGTGGCTGGAACTTATATGTCTGTGGTAATGGTGGAATGAAACCTCGCCATGCCGATTTATTTGCGACTGATTTAGATAAAGAAACCTTAATCAAATACATTGACCGCGTATTAACTTTTTATGTACGTTCAGCTGATCGCTTACAAAGAACTTCAGTCTGGATGGAAAATATGGAAGGCGGTTTAGATTATCTAAAATCAATTGTTATTGATGACAAATTAGGTATCTGCTCTTCACTAGAAGATCAAATGCAACATGTGGTTGAAAACTACCAATGCGAGTGGAAAACAACCATTGCTGATGAATCAAAACTAAAACGTTTCCGTACATTTATTAACAGTGAAAAAACGGATGATAATATTCTATTCGTTGAAGAGCGAGGACAAATTCGCCCTGCGAATGAAGATGAACGTAAACATGCAGCTGTAACGGAGGAAGTATAATGACTAAATGGATTGATATCTGTGCAGCAGATGATTTGCAACCAAATTCAGGTATATGTGCTTTAGTAGACAATCAGCAAGTTGCTATTTTTTACATGCCTAAAGAAAAAGCCGTTTACGCCATCAGTAATTACGACCCTTTTGGTAAAGTTCACGTATTATCACGCGGCTTGCTAGGTGATATTAAAGGAGAGCCCATGATATGCTCTCCTTTATACAAACAACATTACAGCCTACTAACGGGCATTTGTTTTGAAGATGAAACCGTTACAAATCAAATCTATGCCATTCGTATAGAAAATGATCGCGTAGAAATTGGCTTAGAGGGATAAAAACACCATGAAATATACATATTACATTACTGACGTCTTTACCAATCAGGCCTTTAACGGCGCACAAGTTGCTGTATTCCCTGATGCTACGGGATTAGACAAGCTACAAATGTCCTTAATTGCACGAGAATTAAACTTAACTGAAACTGTTTTTTTATCGAAAATGGAAAACCAAGAGAATCATTTTGTAATGAAAATGTTTTCTCCCCATGGTGAAATCGATACTGCAGGACACCCTATTATTGCAGCAGCCTTCACATTAGGCTCATGTTTTAAATTATCAATAACAGATGATCACACACCAGTAGTATTCCATCAAAATGTAGGTGAAATTGAGGCAAGTGTTACCTTTAAAGATAACAAACCTAGTTTTATCCAGTATAAACGTACAGTTTCTCCTATTGTTGATTACTTCACACCCACTGAAACTGAACTATCAAGCTTTTTAGGCATTGACGCAGCCTATATTGATAATAAAAAATACTCTACACGCTTAGTTTCTTGCGGCACACCTTACTTAGTTGTCCCCACTTTCTATTACAAAACACTACGCGAAGCTAAATTTGATTTTTCTGCATGGAGCCAATCAATTGCTCCACAAACAGCTGCACAAGAAATTTTGTTAGTTTCACCTAAAACACCTTCTCAAGATTCTGACTTTGCAATTCGTTTGGTAGGCCCTAATATTGCCTTCAATGAAGATCCTCCTGTTGGTTCTGCAATCCCAACATTGGCGGCTTTTTTATGTTCTTTCGATCATATGCAAAAAGGAACTTATACTTTCTCTGTACAAAGAGGGGATGAAAAAACACGTCGAAGTATTATTAACCTAGAAATGGATCATAAAGGCGAAGACACTTTAAACCTAAGGGTTGGCGGAGAAGCGGTTATGGTTTCTGAAGGACAGTTTACTTTTAGTTAACAACTTAAAGGCCCCATATTTCAGGAATATGGGGCTTCTTTATTCACAATCCAGTTCGACATATTACTTCGCACGGTTACGAATGCGGAATTTATGCTGTATATATTAATCGTTCCAAAAGTATTGTAAATACAAGATTTGAGAATAACAAAGGTAAAACAGAAAGTCTCTGGGTGTTTTCTAGCAGAGATTTATGCACATGCTTATTGCCGAATTTCCAGCTATCTGCAAACAATGGCTAATAAAAGATTACAATCCTTTGATCGCTATTCAACTGGTGAAAGGTTTAATGGGGTGAGTAGTTACGATAAATAGATATTTAAAAGCCCCATAGCATCACAATAAAGACTAACCCCCCTTTAATTCGCATCATTTAGAGACACAATAAACTCAAAAACGCACCATACGCATCAATTCTGCACCAAAAAAAAACACGCAAACCTACCTATGTATTACCAAGTAAACTACTAGGTTTTTTATAGTCTATAAAACAATAACATACAGATATCAACTCCAATGGCATGAGTTTTGCTTTTGATAAAATAACATTTGAAGTTACCTCTTACTTTCAAGGAAGCTCAAATTCTTACATGTTTACCACTGTAAGTGGTTATTTTTAAATGAATAACCCTAATTTGTTAATAACAACCCTTACCCCATAGAGATAATATGCTTTTCGGTCGTAACAAAAAGAACCCTATTACCATTGCAGATAAAAAAGTTGAAAAGTGGACTTATTCAACTTGCGGCTATTGCTCTACTGGCTGCTCTATAGAGATTGGTACTAATAAAGAAGGCATCCCTGTCTCTTCCCGTGGCGTAGGTGGGGCAGATGTAAACCAAGGAAAACTTTGTTTAAAAGGTATTTTTGAGCATGAATTATTTGAATCTGCAGGCCGAGGTAAAACTCCTTTAATCAGAAACGACTTCCATGAATCTTGGGAAAATACTGACTGGGATAATGCAACTTCAAAAATGGCCTCAGAAATTAAACGCATCCAATCTACCTATGGACGTGATTCTTTTGCTATTGTTTCAACAGGCCAAATTCTAACAGAAGGTTTTTATACCTTAGGAAAATTAGCCCGCGGTGTTATTGGAACCAATAACTACGATGGTAATACAACCTTGTGTATGGCCTCAGCAGTATCTGGTTACAAACGCTCATTTGGTTCTGATGGCCCTCCTGGCTGTTATGAGGATTTTGAACATACTGATTGTTTAATCGCTTGGGGTTCTAACCTTCCTGAGCAACATCCTATTATTTATTGGCGTATGAAAGAAGCGCAAGAAAAGCGCAACTTTCCTTTAATTGTTATTGATCCTCGTGTCACCATGCTGGCTCAAAATGCAGATATGCATTTACCGATTACGCCCGGCACAGATATAGTGCTACAAAATGCTTTAATGCACGTTATTTTGGCTGAAGGTTTAGAGGATAAAGCCTATATAAAAGCTAACACTAATGGTTTTACTGAATTAGAAAAAGAAGTTCAAAATTACGACCCTACTACAGCCTCTAAAATATGTGGTATTGATGAGGATACCATTCGCCATGTGGCTCGTTTATATGCCAATGCGGGGGCTGCAATGAATATTTGGACCATGGGAATTAATCAAAGCACACATGGCTCTGATGGAGTAGTTGGCTTAAACAACCTAAGTTTATTAACGGGTAATATAGGTAAAAAAGGTGGCACTAGCCTATCTATTACAGGCCAGTGTAATGCCATGGGAACACGTGAATGGTCGTCATGTTCTGGCTTACCCGCTTACCGCCAACTAGAAAACCAACAAGACCGTGAAGATATTGGAAAATTCTGGAATGTTGATCCTGAATTTTTTCCTAAGCAACGCGGTATGGCTCAAACTGATATTTTCCCTGCGATTGAAACAGGGAAAATTAAAGGTTTATGGTTAGTCGGAACAAACCCAATGACTTCCATGCCTAATACTGCGCGTATTCGTAAAACCCTAGAAAAGCTTGAATGTTTAATTGTTCAAGATTCTTATTTGGATGTTGAAACCACAGACTATGCCCATATCTTTTTACCTGCTGCGATCTGGGCAGAAAAAGAAGGCTGTTTTACCAATACAGAACGACGTGTCAATATAGTCCGCAAGGTAAAAGAGCCTTACGAAAATACTAAAACTGATTTACATATTTTTAATGAAGTCGCTAAACAGTTTGAACAATCAGAAAAAATGAACTTTCCTTATAAACCATCTGATGTTTTTGAAGAAATGCGTCATTTATCTAAGGGACGATTAGTTGATATTTCGGGTATGACCCATGATTTGATTGAAAAAAATCGTGGTATTCAATGGCCTTACACTCAAGATCAAGCAGATAAAGGTGAACCCCCCGTTAAAGGCGGTAAACGTTTATATACTGAAACAAGCACTTTCCGCTATACCGACGGTAAGGCTAAATTAATTCCTTTACCGTATATTGAAAATAACGAAGTCCCTGATGAAAAATTTCCATTCTGGCTAAATTCAGGTCGATTGGTTGAACATTTCCATACCCGCACACGTACAGGGAAAATTGGTAATAACAATAAGTACAGCCCCACCCCCTTTATGGAAATGAATCCTGATGCTGCGGCAAAACTTGGCATTATTCATCAAAGTTATGTTCGTGTGGTTTCTAGACGTAGCGATGCGGTAGTCATGGTGATGCTGACTCAACGCATACCTAATAATATGGTATTTATTCCTTTTCACTTCTTTGATTGCGTCAATCGTTTAACTTTAGGTTTATTAGATCCTCATTCTCGACAACCTGCCTTTAAACAATCAGCTGTGAGAATTGAGCATATTAATCAAGAAGAAGCTGCCAGGATTAATAAGGAAGCGCGAAGTTTTTAAAGCAACATATTCTTAGTTATAAAGCCCTCTCCTGCTGGAGAGGGTTGGGTGAGGAGAAATATAATAATGCTCTTTTTTGAATACCTTATATTTCTCTATATTTAAAATATATTTATTTAGATATCTCCCCACCCACCCCTCCCCATCAAGGGAGGGCTATTAAGAGATTAAAAACGTACAAGTACCAACCTATACATACAAAAAAATGATTAAAGTAAGAAGTGACGAACCAGAATACGCTTATCTTTGGGATAAAGAAACCAAAGAAAAAAACCGTTACGGCAAGAATATTGAATTAACCGAAGAAGGCGATGATCGTAGAGATAAAAGTCTTAATATCAACTGCGATGCAGGAATAGGTGAAAATCCAAACCGAAATAAACAACATGGTTTTTTCCTAAATGCTGATAACTGTATTGGTTGTCATGCCTGTGAAGCGGCTTGTAGTGAAAAGAATGATAACCCCGCACATATTGCTTTCCGTTCAGTAGGTTTTGTTGAAGGTGGTACTTACCCTGATTATCAACGCCTGAATATTTCTATGGCATGTAATCACTGTGATGATCCTGTTTGCCTAAAAGGCTGCCCTACTCGAGCTTACACAAAATTCACTGAATACGGTGCAGTATTGCAAGACCCAGATATTTGTTTTGGTTGTGGTTACTGTACTTGGGTGTGTCCTTATAACGCGCCACAATTAGATCCAGTAAAAGGTGAAGTCAGCAAATGTAATATGTGCGTTGACCGTCTTGAAGTTGGTTTAAAACCCTCTTGTGTATCTGCCTGTTTAGGTAATGCACTGGACTTTGGTGTGATTGAAAATATCCCAGAAAACAGAGATCAAGCGATTACTGAAATTCCAGGATTCCCAACTACAGATATCACTAATCCCAATATCCGTTTTCAACAAAAGAAACAGAATCACCGTGAAATGACACGGACAGATTCTATGCCTATCAAATACCATAAAGATGATGCCCAAGGTATTTATACACCGGTTGTTGATGAAAAAATGGGCAAGAAAAAACATTGGAATTTTCGTTCACTTTTAACCAGTCATGAAAGTGCCCATGTGATTTTTACATTATTCACACAAGCGACTGTCGGTGCATTTTTAATGCTTATTTTAGGTCCTGTATTTAGTCTCGCTGGTTTTGAATTACTACAAGAATATTCAGTTCATATTAGTTTAGTACTGACAATATTTGTAATTAGCACTATTGGTCTGTACAAACTGAATATGCACTTAGGCAAACCACACCGCTTTTATCGTGGTTTTAATAATTTAAGATTATCACCCGTTAGTCGAGAAATTGCAGGTGTGTCTATGTTTTACACTGGACTTCTAGGTTATGCTTTTTTCGCCTTGTTTGATAATGCTTTTATGAGCTTTTTTGCTCAACTATTTGCTTACCTAGCCGTACTGAGTGGACCTATTGGCTTATTCTTTATGTATAAATTATATCGAATTCCAGCGCGTCCCTTTTGGGATCATTGGCAAACCGGCAGTGCTTTTTATGGCACGATACTCAGCCTAGGAGGCGTCTTGTTTGGTGTTTTGCTATTGCCATTCGCTTTCAGTGAAGCCCTTATTGCTGAAATTGCAGTCGTATCTTTAGCTGGCTTGTTGCTTGAAGCTGTTGGCCATGTTGTGCATCGATTTGATGTGAGAAAAACAGGTGAAGGCCAGGCATCTTTTTTTGAACAAATCACGACATTTGGCAAAAGCTATCAATTGCGTAACGCGCTACTGATTGTCAATATGATGCTAATGATAATTCTTATAGTTTATCCTAGCGCTTTATTATTGATGATTAGTTTTATCTCAATACTGCTATCTGCATATTTAGGCAGAATATTGTTTTATGCTCTGGTCATTCCAACAACAATGCCAGGTGCATTCTTTTGGAAGAATGATAAATTTAAGGAGCACGCTATTGAATCGGGTTTATCTGAAATGCCACAGTTGGCTGTGATGCCACAGCGTCATCATAAGTTTGATTTTAAGGCCTTACTTAAGGTAATAAAAGAGTCCAGCTTTCAAGATGCTTTGGCTCAAATAAAGTCAATCGTTAAAGGATAGGTGGTAATACCACGTGTTCAACTTCAAGTCATTATTCCAATATAGATATATATTGTCATAAAAGTATTTGTAAAGTAGAAAAAAATGTAATATAGACTTTCAGAAACAATTCAAAGGAAGTTTTGTGAAATTAGTTACTGCAATATTACGCCCCGAAGTCTTAAACAAAGTCAGAGAGGCGCTTTGTGATGTTGATATACCTGGAATGACTGTAACTGAAGTTAAAGGATTTGGCAAACAAAAAGGTCACACAGAACTTTATCGTGGTACCGAGTTTACGGTTGAATTCGTACATAAAGTTAAACTTGAAATCGCTATTTCTAATAAAAATTTAGATCTATTAATTAATACAATTAGTGATGTCGCTCGTTCTGGCAAAAAAGGGGATGGCAAAATCTTTGTAACTGAAATCGAAAAAGTAGTTCGTATTCGCACTGGCGAAACGGATCTCGATGCACTTTAGTTTTATGCAGAAACATGCTCGTGTTGTTGTCATTGGTGGAGGCATTGCTGGCTGTTCTACCTTATATCACCTAACTCAAGAAGGCTGGTCAGATGTAGTTCTTGTAGAGCGCAATGATCTTACAAGTGGAACGACTTGGCACTCAGCAGCTCAAGTAACTAATTTCGGCATGAATCAAACAATGGTTGGGCTAAAAACTCACTCAATAAACCTATACAAAGAATTAGCTAATGATCCTGCTCATCCAATCAACTATAACCATGCAGATGGAGGAATACGCCTAGCAAATACTGAACAGCAAATGCAGGGCTATCGTCACTTTGCCTCGATGGCTCGAGGAATGGGTGTTGATTTTGAGGTTATTGATGCTAAAGAGTGTAAACGTCGCCATCCATTAATTTCAACAGATAATTTGACTGGAGGGCTTTGGGATCCTCTTGATGGAGACATTGATCCATACCAGTTATGTCATTCATTAACCCGTAGGGCGCGTAAAGCTGGGGCAGAAGTTTATACCGACACTCCAGTTACTGCGCTCGAACAATACAAAGATGGTACCTGGAAAGTAATAACTGAGCATGGTGACATTGATTGCAACATTATTGTTAATGCCTGTGGCTATAGGGTCAATGAAGTTGGAGCAATGATGGGTGTTCATCACCCTGTAGCGTCAATGGAGCACCAATATTTCTTAACTGAAGATATTCCTGAGATTGTCGAGGCAGGTCACCGAATGCCTCTTCTACGTTGTCCAATATCTGACTATTATTGTCGCCAAGATAAGAATGGACTATTGATTGGTTTTTATGAGCAGAATTGCAAGACATGGGGAATGGATGGTATTGATCCAAATTTTGTTAATGCACTATGCCCAGATGATTTAGAAAGAGTGGCTGACGTATTAGATGGAGCATTTGAGAGGATGCCAGCTTTAATGAATGCTGGAATTCGAAGTATTATTAATGGCCCTATTACTTACACAATTGATGGGGCACCTCTGGTTGGAAAAATTCCAGGAAAGGAAAATGCTTTTTGTATTATTGGGCTTCGTGCTGGTTTAGGTGAAGGTGGTGGTCATGGCTGGTTACTCGCTCAACAGATCGTTCATGGTGAGGCTTGTTATGACACCTGGTGTCTTGATCCTCGCAGATTTACCTCACATACCAATGTTGAAATGACCTCTCTTAAAGCGATTGAAGATTATCAGAATGAGTTTCGCTTTCACTTTCCTCATGAACATCGCCCAGCAGCGCGTCCAGCAAAAACTACTTCACTTACTCCAGTAATGGCAGCAAAAAATGCTTCGTTTACTGTCGTTAATGGATGGGAACGTGTTGAATATTTTAAACCTTCTGAGGATTTTCAGCCTTCACTGTCATTTCATTTTGATGAAACGTTTGACATCGTTGCGAGAGAGGTTAGCAATGTTCGTGATAATGTTGGGCTGTGTGAAGTTAATGGTTTTAATCGTTTTGAAATCACAGGTTTAGACTCTGAGAGATTTATTGATCGCTTGTTCTGTGGGAACATCACGCATAAACCTGGTCGAGTTGGATTAGGTTATCTTCTTAATGATTTTGGAATGGTGAAAAGTGAAGCAACTATTGCCAATATTCCTGCCTCAGATCGAGGACCTAATCGAATGTGGTATGGCTCAGCTGCAGCATCAGAATTTCATGATATGGATTGGTTAAGTCAACACATTAACCCTGATGAAAATGTAAAAATCAAAAGCCTAACAAATGATCAAACCACTCTTATTGTTGCTGGGCCAAAGGCTAGAGAGGTAATCTCGGCATGCAGTCGTGAAGACTGGAGTAAAGAAGCCTTTCCATGGCTTAGCGTGAGAGAGTGTTTTATTGGCTTTTCAGCAGCAACTGTTATGTCAGTCAGCTTCTCTGGGGAGCTGGCCTATGAAGTTCATGTCCCTAACTCTTCACTTTATGCAGCGTATCTTTCTCTCTCAGAAGCAGGTAAAAAATATGAAATGAAACTCTTTGGCTCTAGAGCTGTAGAATCAATGAGAATGGAAAAAGGATTCCTATCTTGGAAGGCTGATTTATTGACGGAATTTGATCCCTTTGAAACTGGCCTTGATCGTTTTGTTAACTTAAACAAGGATAACTTTATTGGTAAAGCTGACTTAGAAAAACGCTTTAAAAATGGTCCAAATCAGAAGCTTGTTTGCCTCAGCATAGATTGCAATCATGCACCTGCTCATGCTGGTGCCTCACTAATGGAAGATAGTAAAGTTATTGGAACAATAACTTCAGGTGAATGGGGACATAGAGTAAACCTAAACTTAGCATACGCATTTGTAAATCCAGATAAGTCGAAACCAGGAACTAAAATGATGTTGGACTTATTAGGAGAAATGATTCCAGTAGAAGTTATACCTCAAGGACCCTATGATAGTAGTTATAGTAGAATATTGACATGAGGTGAATTTATGAATAGATACAGTAGTTTAATGAAAAGAGTTAAGGACGGTGAGTGCATTTTAATAGATGGAGCTACTGGTACAGAAGTTGAACGTAAAGGAGTGCCCCAACACAAAAACGCTTGGAATGGTGGGGCCGCCCTAAGCCATCCTGACATTGTAAGACAAATTCATCAAGACTATATTAATCTAGGAGCTGAGATTGTAATTAGTAACACTTTTTCAACGAATAAGCATGCTCTATCTGATGCC
>ENA-ORXI01003509-ORXI01003509.1-sediment-metagenome-genome-assembly--contig:-NODE-3509-length-10497-cov-15.762572_pt1 | contig 10497 bp, 10 predicted proteins | sample MGYA00237861_ERZ511468 | MGnify/ENA primary metagenome ERZ511468 (study PRJEB26299, sample SAMN06266213) | sediment metagenome | isolation source: Hudson Canyon methane seep mesocosm | place...
GCTGATGATATAGCACTTGATATTGATGATGAATCAGATGAAAGTATTATTACAGTAGCTTCTTTAAAAGATGGTGGAATTCTTGATAATAAAGAGCTGAATAAAATTCAAGATATGTTGCACAGTAATGATATTCAAAATGAAGTTCAAGAACTTGAAGAAGATGATTGGCTGGATTTATCAGATATTATTGATAAAGCCATTGATGATGTTAAAGATTACGAATTTGAAGTAAATGTGAACGAACCCATTAAACTTCTTTTGAATAACCATAATATGGCTGATTTGAAGCCATTATTAACAAAATTAGATCAAAATATCATTGACTCTCTCATCGCGGGTGAAATTATTGATATTCAATTAAAACTTAAGGAAAAAACAGTTGATTAGTGAAACTAAAGGTGCAATATTAATTATATCAGGACCAAGCGGCTGTGGTAAATCTACGTTATTACGCGAAGTATACAGTAATGTTGAAGACTACTGCTTTTCTATTTCTACCACGACCAGAGAAAAAAGAGAAGGTGAAGTGCATGGAAAGGATTACTTCTATGTAACAAAAGAGGAATTTTTACAAGACATCAAAAATGATAATTTTTTAGAGTGGGCTGAAGTACATGGGAATTACTATGGAACATCAATTAAACCTATCTTAACTGCACTTGAAGCATCCAAACTTGTTATATTTGATATTGACGTGCAAGGCCATGATATTGTCAGAGAGAAGCTTAACAGTGTAGTTACATCTGTTTTTGTTACAACTCCTTCCTTGCAAATTCTTGAAAATAGATTGTATGGAAGAAAAACAGATTCTAATGATGTAATTGAAAAACGTCTTTTGAATTCGCAGGTTGAAATCAGATCATTTCATAAATATGATTATTTGATTATCAATGATAATTTAGAAGAGGCTTCTAAACAATTGGTTGCAGTTGCTAATATTGCAAGAATTAAAAATGAATTGTTTGATAAAGAAGAGATTACCACTAATTGGCTTGAAAAACAAGTATCACCAGCAGATATTATACCTCAGTAATATCTATTGGTTTCCCCAAATAATACCCTTGGGCATAATCGATTTCTAACTCTTTTATTTTATTAAAAATAGTTTCACTGGTTACAAATTCCGCAACGGTTTTAAAACCAAATTGTTTAGAGAAGTTTGAAATAGTTGAGACTATGATCTCTTGATTTTTTTCTTTATCAATTTGCATGATTAATGACCCATCAATCTTAACAAAATCTATGTCCAAGTGTGTTAACATATTAAAATTCGAATACCCCGCACCAAAATCATCAACGCCTACTTGACATCCAAAGAGTTTTACATTTTTGATAAATTCAGTTACTGCTTCAAAATCTTGAATTTCTTCACTTTCAAGTATTTCAAACTCCAATTTGTGGGTAACATCTTTATTCTGCTCTAAAATATTGTAAACATAAGAAGTTGTTTTTGAACTGCTAATATCATCAAAAGATATATTAACAGCCACTCTTTTATCTTTTGTTTTAATTAAATTTATGGCTTCATTTATCATAATTTTGATAACTTTGGGGTAGAGTTTAGCTTTTCTTGCAATTTCTAAAAAATGAAGAGGAGCTATTGGCTCACCTTTATCATCAATATAACGAATAAGAGCTTCGTATTTGTATATTTCTTTGGTTTGAATATTCATTATTGGTTGAAAATATGCCTTAAAACGTTTCTGTTTTAGACCTATTTTTACTTGTTTTACCCATTTGATATTCTCTTCAAAAGATTTTTGAATATTGTAGGAGTCATCATAAATCAAGATTTGTTCGAGTTTTTTTCGGGCATAATTAACCACTCTCTGTACATAATCATAAACCAAAATCCCATCTTCTTGTGCAATACCAATGGTTACGTTAATATCAATTTCATTATCCTCAATAATAATGGCATTTTTTTCTACATCATCGGCAAAATTTTTACATGTATCATAAAAGTTTTTCAGGTCAATTTTATCGTGCTTAAGAACAATCGCAAATTTATCCGCTTCAACACGGTACAACTTAAATTGCTCTTTTGAAAAATGTTGCTTTAAAAAAAGAGAAAAATTGTACAAAGTTTTATTTCCTATTGACTCTCCATAGAGGTCATTAATAGTGGAGAATTTGTCAATATCAACCAGTGCCATTATTGTGTGTTTGGAAAATTCTAAATCTTTCTTTAATCGATTTCTGTTTGGAAGGGAGGTGAGTTTATCTGAGTACAAATCTTTTAGTTCGTGATATAAGAGTGACTGATTCATAATCTGCAGTAGTTTTTTCATGTCAACAGGTTTAAGAACATATTTGTCAACACCTATATTAATGGCTTTTAATAAATACTCTGTGTTTGAAAAGGCCGTTGCAACGATAATTGGGATATTGGGATTAATTTTTTTTATTTGGGTAATCATATCCAAGCCGTTCATTTCTGGCATATTAACATCTGTTATGATTAAATCAATTTCAGCTTGGTATTGTTTGAAAATTGCTAAGCCTTCTAGACCATTTGTAGCAACGTATTGATGTTTGGTAAAACCTTCAAGTATATTAAGAGTTATTTCTCTAAGTGCTTTTTCATCTTCAACATATAAAATTTTTATATTTTTTAACTTGGATACATTTTTTACCATTAACGTGCTCTCCCGTATTGAATAATATAATAACATAATTTATTAAAAGAGTTATTTAAAATCAGATGATTTACTGGGGTGATTTTTTGGGATGTGATTTTATATTTTGGCATTAAAAAAGGGGAAAAGTAAAACTTTTCCCCTTTTTTATTTGTTTAATAGCTTATTAAAATTTAGAAATTTGCTCAGCTAAAGCTTGGATATCAGCGTCAGAAAGTCTAGTTACTTGACCTTTCATAACACCTTTCATAGGACCACCATATGAACCGTCTTTATAACCCTTCATAGCAGCAACAGTTTTTTCCACTGGCCAACCCTTGATAGATGCAGATTTACCTAATGCTTTCTTTGACCCGTCAGCACCATGACACCCTGCACATGCAGCATAGTTTGCAGCATTTAAAGTTAACATAGATGCACTTACGATTAATGTTCCTAAAATGATTTTTTTCATTTTAATATTCTCCTTGATGTGTATTGTTTCAAATCTTATCAAACTTTACTTTAATTAAACTTTTAATGAGATACAATATTGAATTCATACAAAAATTGAGTAGAATAAGATTCTAATAGTAACATAAATGTGAACATAAATGTAAAAATTAGTTTTAAAGGTTAAGTTTGGATAATGTTCTTGATATACAGAATTTAGAATTTGGATATTCTAAGAACAAACTTATCTATAAAAATTTTAATTTGAGACTATGTAAGGGTGAGGTTATTTCTATAGTAGGACCCAGTGGTAGTGGGAAAAGCACTCTCTTTGAATTAATTTGTTCTAATTTAAAAGCACATGAAGGTACAATAAAAACAAGTAGTATTAGTTCAATTTATCAAGACCCCTACAGCTCATTTCATCCTACTTTTACTATCTACAATCAAATAAAAGATGTTGTTTTTAATCTAGAAGAGTTAGATGATTTATTGAATAAATTGAGTTTGCATAAGAACTTGTTATATAAAAAAAGTCATGAGTTAAGTGGTGGGCAATTACAACGTTTCTCCATTTTAAGAAGTTTATTGATGAAACCAAAACTTTTGCTTGTGGATGAACCCACCTCTGCACTTGATAATATTGCGGCCAGAGATGTGATGAAATTATTGCTTGAATTTTTGCCAGAATACGGGATATTACTTATTACACATGATGTACATTTGGCCACATGGTGTAGTGATAAAATCATACATTTAAACGAAGGAAATACGAATGAATAAAGCATTAGTGCTTTTAAATATGGGTGGAGCGAGAAGTAAAGAAGAACTGGAAATGTTCTTGAGAAATATGTTTAATGATAAAAATATATTAACGGTAAAAAGTGATTTGTTACGTTCAATGATTGCTTCAATCATTGTGTATATGAGAAAAAATTCTGCTTGGGAAAACTATGAACTAATAGGCGGAAAATCTCCTATCAATGATTTAACACAGGCGCTTATTACTAAGTTACAGAAAAAACTTCCTGATATGTATGTAACTCAAGCAATGAGATATGCTCCTCCTCTTACTATTCAATGTATTTCCCAGTTAAAAGAAAAAAATATTGATGAAGTGATACTGTTACCCTTATATGCTCAATACTCAACAACAACCACAAAATCCAGCCTTTTGGAATTTATTGATGAAGCCAATGGCGCATTTACTATGCGCGCTATTGAACCTTTTTATAAAAATAATAGCTTTAACGAATTGATCATTAATGAAATACTATCAAAAGTTTTCAGATCAAAGTACAGCGAATATGATTTGATATTTTCTGCCCATGGTTTACCTCAAAAAATTGTAGACAGAGGAGATACTTACCAGGAAGAAATAGAAGAGCATGTTGCAATACTTACCAATAAACTTGTTGATTATGGAGTAGAGTTTAATTCAGTTAATCTTGCATATCAATCAAAAGTGGGACCCATGAAATGGATTTCTCCCTCACTAGATGAAAGCCTAAAAGATTTTACTAATAAAAAAGTGATTATTTATCCCATCTCTTTTATTATAGATAACAGTGAAACAGATTTTGAACTTGAAATCGAATACCGAGAAATTGCCCAAGAATTAGGGGTAAAAGAGTATCAGGTTTGTAAATGCCCCAATGATGATGACAATTTTGTGGATGTTGTATTAGAACTTATAAAAATTAAAAATGATTAATATGGGTTTTGCACTTAAGAAACTGCTCTCGACTCTTTTAATGCCCTTGTCAATTGGTCTTATTCTATTTATAGTGGGCTTAATATTTTTATATGTAAGTAAATACAAAAAAGCCAAGTTTTTTTTGACTCTTTCATTTCTGTGGATTATAATGGTCTCTTATTCTCCCTTCTCCAACGCAATTTTATCTCCTTTAGAATCAGAACATTCAAAACTGAAAGAACAAGTCTCTGCTAAATATGTGTTGTTACTAGGAGGTGATTTTAAAGGTAGGTCTCATGAAGCTGTAAAGTTATACCACCAGATACCAAATGCAAAGCTTATTACCTCTGGTTATCCAGGTAGTGAAGAAATCTCGGAAGCCAGAAGCAGCAGAAATAAATTGATAGAACTTGGTATTCCCCAAGAAGATATCCTCATGCAAGAAGAACCAAAAGATACCCAAGAAGAAGCAATAAATATTAAAAACATTGTTGGGACTGATGCTTTCATATTAGTAACAGCAGCTTCTCATATGCCAAGAGCTTTAGCATTATTTAAAAAAGAAGGCTTAAATCCTATTGTTGCACCTACGAATCACTTGGCAAAAATGGGTAAATTTATTTCCTTTCCAAGTGCAAAAAATTTACAAAAAAGTGGGATTGCCTTTCATGAATACTTGGGAAAATGGTGGAACAAGATTAAAGAGTATAAAAAAGAATTATTAAATTAAAGCAATACCCATTTTTACTTTATACAGTACCTCTTTGACAATAAACAAACATTGATGTATAATTCAAAAAAAATCGATAAAAGAAAACAATTGAATAACATAATAGAAGTAAAAAATATTTCATTTTCTTATAAAAAAACAAAAGTGCTTGAAGATATAAATCTAAATATAGAAGAGAATGATTTTCTAGCAATTATTGGACCAAATGGTGGTGGAAAGTCAACTCTGCTTAAGTTAATCTTGGGTCTACTTAAAAGCAAAATTGGAAAAATAAATTCTCAATTACAGTCAAATAGTATTGGGTACGTGCCTCAAAATACCAATTTAAATACTCATTTTCCTATCACTTCTTTAGAAGTTGTATTAATGGGTCACATTGGTGGTAAAAAACCCTTATTTGGCTACAGTAAAGAAGAAATATCTTGTGCCCAAAACTCTCTCCGTCAAGTGGGTATGGTAGCATTCCAAGATACTAAAATTGGCGACCTTTCAGGAGGACAAAGACAGAGGGTTTTTATCGCACGTTCTTTGTGCTCCAATCCCAAAATAATTCTTTTGGATGAACCAACAGCCAGTATTGATGTTAAAGGCCAGACTGAAGTATATGAGCTTTTAAAACAACTCAATAAAAAAATAAGTATTGTTGTTGTGAGCCATGATATTTCTGTATTATTAAACTATGCAAAAAATGTTGCACACGTGAATAAAAACTTGGTCTATCATACTTTGACTAATATGCAAAAAAATATAAAAAATCAAGACGAACATTTGTGTGAAGTAGAACTGTTATCCGCTTTATCAAATAAACACTCTTGTGGATGTGATCATGAACACTAGAACTTATATATTCGATACAAAAGAAGGAAACCCCCAGTGTTAGAAGCTTTGCAATATGAATTCGTACAAAATGCACTTATGGCAGGTATTCTAATATCTATAGCTGCTGGAATTATTGGTTCCCTTGTCATTGTAAATAGAATCACTTTTTTAGCAGGTGGAATTGCACACAGTTCCTATGGGGGTATTGGGATTGCTGTATATTTTGGAATCCCCGTATTACTTGGAGCCACGCTTTTTTCTGTTTTTGTGGCAGTGCTCATTGCTGCTTTAACACTTAATGATAAAAAACGAATTGACTCAATTATTGGAATTATGTGGGCAACGGGAATGGCTATTGGTATAGTATTGGTAGATTTAACTCCTGGTTATAACGTTGACTTAATGAGTTATTTATTTGGTTCAATCATCGCAGTTCCTCAGTCAGACATTTGGTACATGTTGGGATTAGATGTTGTTATTGTTTCCTTGGTTCTGTTTTTTTATAGGGAGTTTTTAGCCATTTCTTATGACAGCGAGTTTGCAAAGTTACGTGGAATCAATATAAAGTTTTTTTATACTTTATTGTTAATTATGGCAGCACTCACAGTCGTTGCTGCTATTAAAGTGGTGGGACTAATCTTAGTTATTGCCTTGCTTACGATTCCTACATATATTGCTGAAATTTTTTCAAATACTTTATCCAAAATGATGATACTCAGTTGCCTGTTTGCCATGATGTTTACTTTAGGGGGACTTTCTGTTTCATATTTATATGATATAAGTTCAGGTGCAAGTATCATTTTGGTTGCTGTATTGTTTTTATTGTTGGTGAAGTTATTTAAACGATGATACTTTAGAATAATTCCAATTTTTGTGAAGCATCCCAAGTGATAACAACCTTGACTCCCTTGAGGCTACTTGTTTCTATAGTAGCTTTGAGTTGTTTTAATGCAAGAGTTTCAACCAATATAAGACCCAAAGAATTACATGCTTCCTTTTTCTTATATCCCATACCATCATCACTAACACATAATTGATGTAAGTGATTTTCTTTTTTTAAAGAAATACTTACATTCCCTACCTTTTGATTAAACGCGTATTTAAAGGAATTCGAAACCAGCTCATTAACAATGATTCCACAGTAAACTGCCTGCTCCATTGGCAGTTGTGTTTCTATGGAATAGTTAATATTAATGTTGTTTTCATAACTGTATTTTAGTTCCTCAATTAAAATAGAAAAATAATCATAAGCATTGATATTTGAAACATTGTCTTGTTTATATAAGAGCTCATGTAAATGACTCATGGCTTTAATTCTATTTTGTGCAGTATTAAATACCTCTTGAGTTTTTTTATCTTCAAGGGAGTCAGTTTGTAGATTAATAAGAGATACAATCATTTGCATGTTGTTTTTTACGCGATGATTAAGTTCTTTTAATAATAAGCCTTTTTCGTCTAAGGCAATTTTTAAATCAGATGTCTTATTTTGCACTTGGGTTTCAAGGCGCTGTTTTTCATTTTCTTGTTGAGTAATTAATTGTTGGTTAGCCTCTTGTTTGTCTATTTGTAGCTGATTTATTCTATCCGCAAGGGCAATTGATAATACAACCGCTTCTAGAACAAATGCAATCTCAACAATATATGGAAAGTTTAGGTGCATATTTAATATTCCTGTACTGGATAAAAACATGATAATGCCAGCAATTAAAATTAAAAACCATCCAAACAAAATAAAATATGCTTGACGATTCTTTTTCAATGTGGCATAAATGGTTAAGTATATTAAATAAACCAGTAATGCAATTGTAGCTATATTTCTATACTTATTAAAAAAATCAGATGTAGAAAAAAGAATTAAGGTAATAGGTATTAATACTAACAGGAAATTTAATATTTTATTACTTTTTGGATACTGATTTGTTTGTAAAAAAGTTTTGGTAAACAGTCCAAGAAAAAAAATGGGGAAAGCCACAATAATAGAGGCAAATTGAACCATAATGCTTGTAAAATATTGGTTTAGAATTGATATTTGAGCAATCCCTACATATAATAAATGGTGAGTAATCATACCAAAAATGTATAATACATAATACAAGTAACTGATATCTTTTGTGAAAAAATAGATAAATAAATTATAAATCGAAATTACAAACATAGCCCCAAAAAAAAGTGCAAGAAAAAATTGATGTTTTATTTCTTTTGTATAAAAATTGTTCATATCCCAAATATGCAGCTTAATAATTAAACTTGTAATATGAGAACTGGCTTTTATGTAATAAGTAACAGATTCTTGCGGTTTCAATTGAACGATAAAGGAAGGGTTAATGGTTTTTCTATCACTATTTATATGATATAAACCTGCGTATGTGACATTATCCGTTTTTGAATTATAAAATTCAATATCTGTTGTTAAGGAATTCGCATATTCAATAATCTTTTGTATTGAGCGATCAGATTCATTCTTTAAAGTAAATTTTATCCATACATTAAAATTGGGTGAATACCCAAAAGCCAATAATTTTTCACTGTTATCTTGAAAGGCCGAAAGTTTTTTTATACTACTAAAATTTAAAGATTTACTTTCATCAATAAATATTTGAGAATGAGAGAGTAAATCCAAAAAATGATTTTTGTCACTTATAACTATCGGTTTTGCATATATTGAAATAGAAATAAACAGCAACAACAGTATTTTAACAATACCCATATTCATAACCTAGTATTTAATTTTTAAATTATTGTATCAAAATTAATAATAGTTAAGTGTTAAGTTCTACTATATATACCTAAGTTAAAAAAGCTTTTTTAAAGAAAGTAGAGGCTTGAGACATATCCCAAGATATAATCATATTTGGTATTTTAAGGCTACCATATGTATCAAGTTCTTTTTCAATTGTAATACCTCCAAATTTTGAATACAACTTGTATATCTCAGTTCCAAATCCCACTACTGCCAGATCGATTTTATTGTCTTCATGCATACAAATATTGTACAGACCATTAATCAAATGTTTAAAATCAAGCTTAAGACCTTTTCCGTCCTTTTTAACAATACACCTTGAGAGTTCAGCAATTTTTTTCTTATCTTGTCTAAATGAATTATAAGAATGAACTTTTTCAGTGGGTAATAAATTTTTTGAGTCATAAATAACTCTTACTGTTCCTGTGATTTCATTGTTGTTTTGATAATAGATAATTGCGGAACTCTTATCAAACTTATCAAAATTCAAACCTTCAATTTCATCAATAAATTCGTTTTGATAGTTTTTACTTCGGTAAACATCACTTCTTAGTTTAAATACATTAATTAACTCTTCAGCCGTTGTTGTAAGTTTTAAGTTAGCGTTACTGTTTTCCCATGAGATATTCCTGTTAAACTTGATACTCTCTTCAATTATTTCTTCAAGGTTAATTCTTTTTTGAAATAATTCTAGGGCATGTTTTTGTTCAATATTGAAATCATCAGACATATAGTTTATACTCTGAGATATGTTTTTTCGAACAACTTCTTTCAGCTGATTTAATGTGACATTTTTATTTAAATAGATCATATTTACTCCTTGTAATTGAAGTAAAATTCTAGCAATAGCCCGTCACTATGGGCGTCACGTGCATTTTACTCTTTGAATTGGAGTATGATAATTAATGTGACATTTGTATATTGAGAGAATAAATATAATTGCTGAAAGTACGTCACAGTAGGCGTCACAAGAATAAAAATTTATTTATGGAAGATTTTGTAGTGTGGAAATTATTGCAATGGGATATTGCAATTGTAATTAGAATGTATTTGTAAGTCTACATCCAAAAGTTGGAATGGTTTCAATGAGTTTATATTCAAGTTTTGTTCTAACTCGATAAATTAATGTACGTAAGGTACTGTCACTTGTGGGTGAATCTGGCCATATTTGATACTCAATATCTGAAAAACTCACAATGGCCCCTCTGGCATCAATTAATATTCGTAATAATTGATTTTCATTTCTGCTTAAACGAATGGGCATGTCTTTATAAAAGAGTTGTGCATTTTGCAAGTCATAATAATAATCAAAGCCCAATTTAAAACATTTTGTTTCAATAATGTCGTGGTTTTGGTGATTGATTTTATAAAGGCCCAAAAGTATAGTGGTTTTTAATTCATCTTTATTAAAAGGTTTTGACAAATATACCAAAGGATT
>ENA-ORXI01003510-ORXI01003510.1-sediment-metagenome-genome-assembly--contig:-NODE-3510-length-10492-cov-4.906001_pt1 | contig 10492 bp, 11 predicted proteins | sample MGYA00237861_ERZ511468 | MGnify/ENA primary metagenome ERZ511468 (study PRJEB26299, sample SAMN06266213) | sediment metagenome | isolation source: Hudson Canyon methane seep mesocosm | place...
TCAAAATCTTCTTGTGATTCCCCTGGAAAACCAACAATAATATCTGTTGTAATTCGAACATCAGGAACTAAGTTTTTAATCTTTGCAGCACGATTCAAGAACCACTCTTTGGTGTAACCTCTTTTCATCGATTTTAAAATTGAAGTTGAACCACTTTGTAATGGCATATGAATACAATTTGATATTTTATCATTGTGTGCGAACTCTTCTATAAATTCATCGTCCATATGTAAAGGATGAGGAGAAGTAAATCGAATTCTTTTAATCTCATCTATTTTTGAAATATCTTGTAAAAGTTTTGTGAAACTGTATTTTGCTCTTCCGTCACTGAATTTTCGTCCGTAACTGTTTACATTTTGTCCCAGTAAATTAACTTCAACCGCACCATTAGCTACAGTTTTTTTTATTTCATTGACAATCATATCAGGTGGAATGGAAATCTCTTCACCTCTTGTTGCTGGAACAATACAATATGTACACTCTTTGTCACATCCAACAGAGATATTTACAGAAGTTCTAAACTGAGATGTTTTATACTCTGCAAATTCATAAGTACTTTCATCATTATTGATATCGATTTCAACTGAACCTTTTTTATCAACAACTTCTGAAATTTTAGAAATATTTCTTGCACCCAATACAAAATCAACATAAGGCGCTCTTTTAATAATATCTTTTCCTAAATGTGAAGCAGTACAACCACACACACCAATTTTTGCACCCTCTTTTTTCTTGACATTGAACTGGCCAATTTCTGAAAAAAGTTTTTGTACAGGTTTTTCTCGCACAGAACAGGTATTAATAATAATTAAATCAGCATCTTCCATTTTGTAAGTAACATCATAATTCTTGTGTTCTTTTAACTCTGCTGTTATATGCATAGTATCTGTACTATTCATAGCACAACCCAGAGTTTGTATAAATAATTTTTTAGGTTCTTCTTTATTTGCCATAGTGATTATAACGCATGAACCTCGTACATATACTCTTCATCACCTAAACCATATCTGATTTCTCTGAAGTTAACAACTATTCCGTCATTTTCTAAAGCATCTACTAATGCCATCATATCTTTATGAGAGTTGTCTCTGTCAAAATAAAAGATTTTTTCACCTAATTCTTTTAACTCTTCTTGTACTTTTTCAAGTAAGATTTTTTTTGGTTTATCTTTTAATTCTTGTCTTGCTAATAATAATTCCATTATATTAAGCCCTTGTTTTAATTTATAATCACATATATTAATAATATATAGCCTAATATTTTATCTTAAAATGACTTTAATCTGCTTTAAGAACTTTTAGATATAATATCGGCCTACATTACATGGAAAATCACAGAAAACCATATTAATGTCAAAAACTAAAGGTTACACATGGATAAAATAATTGATATTCTAGATTCTATTGCATATGAAAAGGGTCTAAAAATTACAGATGTTGAGAATGCTCTTAAAGAAGCATTGATAAAGACTGCCCAAAAAATGGTTGATTTTTCACTGGTATTTGATGCTGAAATTGATAAAGAAAACAAAGAATTAAAATTATTTCAAAAAATTGAAGTTGTTAAAACAGATGATGAAAGATTAAGTGGCGAAGTTTTAGACGAATATGAAAATCCCATCAATGCAGAAAATTTTATTACAATTGATGAAGCAAAAGAGATTGATGAAGATTTAGAAATAGGTGATTTTGTACAATATGATTTAGAATTCGAAAATATGGGAAGAAATGCAGCAACAATTTTGCATAATAATTTTGAATACAGAATACAACGATTTATAGAAGTAAATCTATTGAGCAAATACGAAAATAAAATTGGTAAAACGATAACAGGAAATGTTACAAGAGTTGACAGAGATGAAAATACATTTGTAGAAATCGGTGAAGTTAGAGGAATGCTTACACGAAAAAGTAGAATCAAAGGTGAAAGCTTTAAAGTAGGTGATGTTTTAAAAGCCGTGGTTAGAAGCGTAACCATTGATAAACAAAATGGACTTGTTGTTGAAATTTCAAGAACATCTCCAAAATTCTTAGAAGCATTACTTGCACTTGAAGTACCTGAACTTAAAGATGAAAGAATTTTCATAGAAGCCAGTGCAAGAATTCCAGGAAGCCGTGCAAAAATTGCACTAAGTTCGTCAGACCCTCAAATTGATCCAATAGGTTCTGTCGTTGGAGTTAAAGGGGTGAGAATATCTGCTGTTAGTGCTCAGTTAAGTGGAGAGAATATTGATTGTGTTGAATACTCAACGATTCCAGAAATATTTGTATCACGAGCATTAAGTCCAGCAATTATTACAAGTGTAATTATAGAAAAATCGAATAAAATTGATGAAAAAGATAAAGCGATTGTAACCATTCCTGTTGACCAAAAATCAAAAGCAATCGGAAAGTCAGGTTTAAATATCCGGCTTGCATCAATGCTTACAAAATTTGATATTGTATTAAATGAAACAGGAACAATGGAACCATCATTATCTGTTAATAATGAACAGCCAGAAAAAGTAACCAATGCAGCAAGTCTAGAGGCTTTATTTAAATAATGAACGATATTTACTTTTATGACTCTTCAAAAAAACTAAAATGTAAATTCGAGTCTTTAACTCCTAAAGAGGCAAGAATTTACGTTTGTGGACCTACGGTGTATGATGATTCACACTTAGGACATGCGAGATCAGCAATTGCATTTGATTTACTGCACAGAGTACTAAAAGCCAATGGTTACAATGTAATCATGACCAAAAACTTCACAGATATCGATGATAAAATCATCAATAAAATGAAAAGTAGTGGTCAAACACTTCAAGAAATAACAACACTTTATATCAAAAGATACAAAAATGATATGAAAGTTTTAAATGTATTACCCAATACTATTGAACCTAAAGCAACTGAGAATCTGGATATCATGCAAGAAATGATCGAAGGTTTACTTGATGACGGGACAGCCTATATTATTAAAGATGGTGTATATTTTGACACTTCAAAAGATAAAGAGTATGGAAGTTTAAGTCACCGATTTGATGATGAAAATGCCCAATCAAGAGTAGAAGTTAATAATGATAAAAAAAATCAAAAAGATTTTGCTCTTTGGAAAGCACAAAAGCCGGGAGAAGTAACATTTGAAGCCTCTTTTGGAAGTGGACGTCCAGGATGGCATATCGAGTGCAGTGCCATGATTAATAAACACTTAGCCAACAATGAAAACTCTGAGTATGCAATAGATATTCACGGTGGTGGTGCAGATTTACTCTTTCCTCACCATGAAAATGAAGCAGCACAATCTAGATGTGCAACAGGGAAAAATCTGGCAAAATATTGGATGCACAATGGTTTTGTAAACATTGATGGTGAAAAAATGAGTAAATCTTTAGGAAACAGTTTTTTCCTAAAAGACATCCTTAATTCATATCACGGCGAAGTTATTCGATTTTATATGATAACCACACAATACAGAGCAGATTTCAATTTTAATGAAGAAGATCTATTATCAAGTAAAAAAAGATTGGATAAATTTTATCGAATCAAAAAAAGAGTTTATGGTGGGGGAAAATCTGCTATAAATAAAAACTTCAAAACAAAAATACTTGAAGCACTCAATGATGACTTAAATACAGCAAAAGCATTATCTGTAGTGGATGAGTTAATTGCTACAGCAAATGACACGTTAGATAAAGAACCTAAAAATAAAGGGTTCAAAAAAGAGCTTATGGCAAACATAGAGTTTGTAAATGACACGTTAGGTATTGGTTTACAAGATGCCTATGAATATTTTCAGTTTGGAATAAGCCGCGAAGAAGTTAAGAAAATCGAAGAACTTATCGAGAACAGAAATAATGCAAGAAAAGATAAAAATTTTGAGCTTTCTGATAAATACAGAGATGAATTAACTGAATTGGGTATTAGTTTGATGGATACAGCAAACGGTACTGTTTGGGAGAAAAATTAGTTTATTCTGTTTTTCTCATTATTAATGAAGAAGTAGCTAATTATTAACATCATATCGCATCATGAACTCATTATCATTTTGAGCTACAATATGAAAACCTAAATCCTCGTAGTGTTTTTTATCTGGATTTGATTTCAAAACATTTAAGTTAATAGGTTTGCAATCTTTAATTGCATTTTTTTGAAGTTCTTTTAGTATACTTTCCCCAATTCTTTTACCTTGATACTCTGGCAATATCTGAACTTGTTCAACATACCAACTGTTTTTTTCTTGATAATATTTGAACATTCCTATTGGTTTGTTATAAATATATAAAATATTTGCTGCTTCAAAATTATTCTTGATGTGTTTTAAATTTGTATCTTCATCTATGGGTAAACCTAACTTTTGCAAATATTCATTTATAGTATTACATTGAAGTTTTTGCAAAAATTCTATATCGCAGGGGTGTGCTTGTCTCATATTTATTTTCATAATTCGTACCTGTAGTTGTCAGTAATTAATTATAGTCCTAATTAAATTAAGTCTAACCCCTGAAAAAAAATTAATTTAAACATAAAAAAAGGGTGAGAATTTCTTCCCACCCTTTTAATTTTTATTATTGATTTCTATCTGTAAAATGCAGCGTCTGTAACATTTTTAGTATCAACAATGTAAGGAACTAGTGCCATATGTCTAGCTCTTTTGATTGCAGTTTCTACCATCTCTTGATGATTTTTAGAGTTACCAGTAAGTCTTCGAGGCATAATTTTTCCTCTTTCACTCATAGAGATTTTTAATAAATCAATATTTTTGTAATCAATATAATCAACTTTCATTGCAGTATATTTACAATATTTCTTTCCGTATTTTCTTCTTTCAGCCATCTTTTATCCTTATAGTCTAAAAAGGGATTTCATCTTCATCAATGTTTATTTCAGGAATTTTTTGTTCTTGAACGTTACCTTGATTTTGTTGAAAACCTTGTTGTTGATTATTATATGAATTATTGTACTGTGGTTGTTGTTGCTGTTGCTCTTGAGGCTGTTGTTGATTATTTTGTTGATAATCACCACCACCTGCAGCACCAGCGTTATAACTTCCACCCTGAGCTTGCGAATCAGCTTTTGAATCTAACATTTTCATCACATCAACTCTTAGTGAGTGTTTACTTCTGTTAGCCCCATCTTGGCCAGTCCATTGTTCAAGTACAAGTCTTCCTTCCAATAACACTTTTGAACCCTTACGTAAATATTGGTTTGCAACTTCAGCTGATCTTCCAAAAATATTGAAGTCTAAAAAACAAACTTCATCTTTTTGCTCTCCTGTGGCCGTTTTATATTTATAACTTGATGCAATTGCAGATTTTGCAATTGCAGCACCACTTGGAAGATATCTTAATTCGATATCTCTTGTTAGATTTCCTAGCATTACAACTTTATTATACATAACAGATTCCTATTTTGCTTAATTTATTTTGCTTTTTTAGCCGCTTCGTCGCTTAGTTTAGTCCAAGCTGCAACTTCTTTTTTATTTTCATATTTAATGAAGATAAATCTTAAAATATTTTCATTGATTCTGTAATTTCTCTCAAGCTCTAAAATAGAAGCAGTTGGAGATTTAAAATAAATTAGGAAATAGTAACCTCTTTTATTTTTTTCAATTTCATAAGCTAGTTGTTTAGAACCGATATCTTCAGTAGTAACGATTTCACCACCATTTTTTTCGATGTTAGCTTTCACTAACTCAATTTGTGATTGCATCTCTTCTTCAGTAAGAGTTGGCTTAACAATAAACATTGTTTCATAATGTTTTAAATTTGACATTCATTTTCTCCTTATAGATTTAGCCGATATAAAAAATATATCAGCAAGGTTTTTGAAAAGTCTGTGATTTTATCTAAACAAAGCTGAAAACTTTATAAGACATGAAGACAAGTATATATTTTGATCTGGAATTTTATTGCTTTTTAATTCTAATTCCAAGTTATTCAAGTAATCAAACATTTTTAAAAACTGTTGCGGTTTAATAGCAATGGCGAGTTTTGCTTTTTTGTCCCAAATAGCTTTAGGTGGTACATATCCTAGTATCTCTTTTGCATTTGCAACCCCGTTAATTCTGGTGTAAGAACTTATCATAAACAGCTGCTGCACAAAAGCTGTTATTTGATTTAGCAAATATATTTCATTTAATCCCTCTTCTAAAAGTGCATGTATATCTTTGCTAATATCTTGACCTTGTAATAAGTCATGTAAAAAATCTTCAATAGAAACACCACCTATTCCAAAACAATGTTGGTCAATTACCTTTGCAGATATTTGCTCGTCTAAAATAGAGAGTTTTTTAAGATCATTTACTGTTAAGGCTAAATCTTGTCTGTGCATAAAGAACAGATGATTTAATGCAGTTGTATCATAACGAAGGCCCAATTTCACTGCTTCCATTTCAAGTATTTTACTTGCCTCATATGCATTTGGAGCAAACATTCTAATACTAACACTGTTGGTTTTAGTTCCAAAGTATCCACTCATAGCTCGAAAATCTGCATCTCCTACACACGAGAAGATTACAACAGAATCTGGATTTATCTTACACGCATCAATTAGTGCAGATACTTCTTTTTTAGGTAACTTCTTTTCAGTTTTAATGACTAAGATATTATTAGAAGAAAACAGTGATGATTGAAGAAGTTTGTCATGACAATATTTAAAATTATAATCATCAAAATATATTTTCTCTACTTCATCACGTGTCCCATGATTTGCAGTTACCATTGAAGTGTAGTTTTCAATTAGAAAAGTAGATTGCCCAAGAAACATATAGGCATTGCATTTTTTATTCTGTTTTAATATATTGTCAAATTCATTTTTATACATACGTCATCTTATCCAAAATTTATTAATTTTATTAGTTGAATCAGACGTAAAAGTGATGAGAACAAAATAATATCACTTTTACGCATCTCATATTACTAACTTTTTATACTTCCAATTATTTTTTTACTAAGTAAATCCACTGTTTTAATGATAACTTTTGTTTTCGTAAACAGTTTTTCACCTTTATAATTGTCCAAGTGAATTCTTACACCTGGCATATCTTTATAAGTTTTCACAATGGCTCGTTCAGGATCTACAACTTGAACTTGCAATTCTTCACCGATGTGTTTTTGTGCCCAACGCGCAAATTTTCTATCTTCAAAATCCCATACCATTGTAGTGATTTTTCGTTCTTGATTAGATATATGCGCACATATATCTTCAATATCTTTAGGAACATCTTTTGTTTTTAAAATTCTGTGTAATACCAAATCTGAATATCTTCGTATAGGAGAAGTAAAATGAGAGTAGTTTTTAAACCCTAGACCAAAGTGTCCAAAGTTTTTAGGAGAATACTTTGCTTGTGTTTGAGCTTTAATAATAAGTTCATCTACTTCATCCCTTAACATGCTGTGTTTTGCCTGTTTTTGAATAGCCAAAATAGTAGAGTGTACATTTTCTTTCATTTTAACTTGAATGCCCAGTAAACTAACTTCATCTACTAGTTTTGAAATCGTTTTGAAAGAGGGTTCTTCATGTATTCTATATATTGCAAGATTATTTACTTTATTTGCAGCTTCCACATTTGCAAGTAACATACACTCTTCAACTAATTGATGAGAAGCAGAAGAAAATTCCACTTCAACACCCACCAATTCTTTGTTAAAATCTAACTTCTGTCTAATTTCGCTGGTTCTAAAATCATATCCATTTTTTAAACGTTTAGTTCTGAGTTTTTTGGTTACATCGTATAAGCAAATCAAACTTTCAAAAATCTCTTTGTCAGTTTTACTATATTGGTCCAATTTATTTTCTAGAACTCTGTCGATTCTTCCATAGGAATATTTACTTTTTGAATTTATAACCGCTTCAAAGAGTTCACTCTTTTTTACACTTAAATTTTTTGTATCCAAAAATATTTTAAATACATAAGCAAATCTATCAACTTCTGGTTTTAGGGAACATAACTCTTCACTTAAACTAGCAGGTAACATAGGAAAAACTTTATGCGGAAAATATGCAGATGTAGATTTTTCAAATGCACTTAGATCAAGAGCACTTCCAATGGGAACAAAATGAGATACATCAGCAATAGCAACATAAAGGATAGATTTCTCTTCATCATAATATATTGCATCATCATGATCTTTTGCACTTGCTGGATCTATGGTTGAAAAATTCAAGTGTCTTAAGTCAACTCTTGAATCATCAGAACCAAGTTCAGATACAACCTCTGGTTCATTTTTATTAATTCTATTAAATTCATCATATAAAAAAAGCGAGATTTTTTCATCAACTCTTGCATCTTTTAAGTTTCCAAATTTTTCTACTACATTATAAGATTTTGAATTTACTAATAAAATATCCCCATTTACGTAATTAGATATTAACGAAGTATTTGCAGTTTTTAACAAAACACTCTCTTTAACACTGTATAAATTTCCATCTTCTAAATAAACCAAAATGGAGTGATTTGTTGAATTTAGAACTCGAACAACTTTTGCTTTTATACTTTTTCTTGGATTAAATACACGTTTAACAATGATTAAATCACCATCATAAGCACCATGTAAATCTTCAAAATTTAACTTTATATTTTTATGTTCATTTTCCAAGTCATTTAAAACAGCAAAGTTTTTCTCAATTTTTAAGATACCTACTCTGTATTTATTGTCTATGGTATATATTCCATCAGTTTTTTTAAAGAATTTTTCTTCTACTAAATTATTTAAAATATCTGCTTGTTCTTGTGTAAAGGAGTTCTCACCTTTGCATACTTTTGTAAAAAGTTCTTTTAACATTTAAAACCTCGATTATATATTATGCAATATTATCAAATTTTTGATTTAATACATATATTTGGTTACCTTAATAGATCTGTAGATGTGTGGAAGGTTTGTCTGTTTAGTTTTGTAAATATATTTATTGCAGCTTTGAAAGTGTAGTATAGCATAATAGAAGGGATATTCAATCCCTTCTTTTACTATTAAAATATTCCTGCAATTTGAGCTGCAATTTTTTTCTCTAAAATTGGTAATGCGCTTTCCAATTTTAAATCCATTTGTGTAGCTTCTGCGAATATCTTCGTTTGTTTTTCAATATAGTTTGTTTCATACTGTTGGCTTGAAGTTTGAGTCATGTTATCATTCATCGTTCCTCCACCATTTTTACTTTTAGCTTTTCCAGCAAAAGAGTTCATGAATCCTGCTCGTTTACCATCTTTAATTACAGCTTGTCCAATATCAGCACCCGTTGTTGTAAATACTTTTTGATTAGTTCTTTCTCGAACATTGATGTCTACAACCATTTGATAAATAGTATCTTCTAATGATTTAGCAATAAGGCCACCAATTAATCCAGCAGCAGCACCTGCTAAAATTGCACCACCTGCACTACCACTATTATATGAAGAAACACTAGCTCCAACTGCGGCACCTGCAACTGCTCCACCTGCAGTATTATTCTCTTTTTTATCATTTTAACGTTAAAGGCAACCCCTACTGTTTATTATGTAAAAGAAGTGCTGATAAACGCTGAACATATGATGACAACCTTTATTGTATGGGGAACTGTCGGTGCAACATTAGGGGCTGCATTGTCAGGATTAATGTGGACAAGGTTCGATAAAGTACGCGCTTACAAAATATTAATGTTTGTGTGTGGTGTGCTTACTGCCATCCCTTACTGGCTGCCAGGTGATGCTTTTTCATCGATATTAATATTAGGTACTGTTGTTTCATTTCTATCATTAAGCATGGTGCCTCTTATTTGGAGTATGTTGAGTGATGTTGTTGATTATCAAGAAACGCTGACTGGCAAAAATATGTCAGGACTGTTTTTTGCCCTATTTCTATTTACCCTAAAAGTAGGGCTAGGTGTCGGAGGGGCATTAGCTCTTTGGATTATGGGTGAAACTGGCTATGTCGCTAATATTGCTCAACAAACCCCTAAAGTCGTCGAAAGTATAAATTTTATCAGTACCTTATTACCGGGCATTCTCTTTATTGTTGCAGGCATGATTATGATGTTTTACACCCTAGATGAAGAAAAACGCGCAGAAATAAAATTAAAGTTGTATGGAGAATAATTAGGTGAGTAAGTTAGACAAAAATATGAGTGCAGCAATGCAACGTCATCAAGTGGATGACAGTGAAAATGAATTATATACCCGTTTTCGTTATCAACCCGTAACAGGGCTAGGATATGAAGAAGGGGTTAACCGTCGCGATCCTAGTACGATTATCAAAGTAAATGGAAAATATTACATTTGGTATACCCGCAACGAATGTCAAAAATCAAGTTGGCTAGATGCCGATATTTGGTATGCGACAAGTGATGATGGCACCGCTTGGCAAGAACAAGGGCCAGCAGTAGAAAGAGGACCAAAAGGTTCATGGGACGAATATAGTGTTTTTACCACTGAAATATTAGTAGCCGAAGGTAAATACTATCTATGCTATCAGGCGAAGCGTAATAACGACCCATTAAATGTAGTTGGTATGGCATGGGCAGAAAGCCCTGATGGCCCA
>ENA-ORXI01003511-ORXI01003511.1-sediment-metagenome-genome-assembly--contig:-NODE-3511-length-10490-cov-3.151445_pt1 | contig 10490 bp, 10 predicted proteins | sample MGYA00237861_ERZ511468 | MGnify/ENA primary metagenome ERZ511468 (study PRJEB26299, sample SAMN06266213) | sediment metagenome | isolation source: Hudson Canyon methane seep mesocosm | place...
TTCTCATATCCTCATTTGTGGCCCAAATCTCTTTATTAGTGCCATGTTCATTACCCAAAAAGAAAATCCCCCGCCCAGGATTTGCCTTCTTTGTTCCTGGCGATAAATCGCCATAATCAATTAATCCAGATGTTTGTGGGATCCGAATAGGCAAGCGCACTTCTGTCGCGTGCTTTATGCCGTGCCGGTATAATAAATAACCAATTAAGAACATGAGTTCGGGAAAATAAGGGTAAACCAAGTTAGTTACCGCCATACAGCCTAAACTAATCGCGACATTTGAGGGTTCTGACAAAAAATCAGATATCTTCATCCCAATCGTTCGCGTATCGCGAATGATTAAGCCGGGGTTTACTTCTTCACTTTTATTTAGGCCGCGTTTAAAAGGCCTTAACTTTGCATCTGACATAAAATAATTTCAATGAGGGCAATAAATATATTTTATATCATATACTAATAAAGCTCAAACTATTTTATATAATACAGCTTGAAATGGAACCAATCACAATAAAAACTGCTCCCTCCCTTCGCCCAATTCACCGCCCACGCCGTCCTTCTCACTCATTCCCCTTGTTATGTCACGACTTTTTATTTGAGCGATCATCTTTTCAATGTATTCACAGTGTTGCGCCCAATCAACGTCTATAAATGGATTCACGCGTTCATAGTGTTCGCCTTCTTTTGACTTTGCCGCTACTTTTAATATGGTGCGATTCTTAATATTCTCACTTATTTCATCAAATTTCAATTCTTGTAAGTTATTAATTAATCCACGCATCATTAATGGCTTCTCACTTGCAATCAATTCCATCATTTTTATAAAGAATGGATTTGATTCATGGTGGCCACCTTCTATTTCATTCATGTAATTAATTGCGCCACTAATAAAATAATCTTCAACGTGATCTTCTGTTAGATTTTTTAGGAATAACGCTTGTTCACCTTCGTTTAAGGCGTCAAGGATCTGAAATGCCACCGCACCCTCTTTGGATGCGCCCAAGACCATAAAGGCATTATGGTAGCTTGCCATGGTTTCTTCGCCTAAATAAAGCCCGTTATCCTGTCGTGAAAACAAATCCTCTTGGCTATCGTTTTGATACTGCGCCTGCTCTTTGTCTTTTAATGCAGTTAGGGTTTTAATCATTTCTGTAACAGACTGTGGATCAGCACCATTAATGACAAAAGGAAGATAGTCTCCGATCCCTTTATACGGATCTTCAAATCGTGCTATCTTTCTAAAAAAGGATACATTATTAACCTTAAGGGCCGCCCCCATTGCATCCTGCTTAAGGAGTGCACATTTTTCAGGATCAAAAGCCTGCTTAGCTGCCGCCATGACAGATTGATACCGGGAAAAACTATGGGGATCATGATCTAATGGCAAGCTGGCATAAAATATAACCAGCTCACGTATATTTGACGTATGTGTTGATTTTTCTAACTGCCCTACCGCTTGTTTAAAAACAGTATCACTGGATTTGAGTGCGATCCCCTCTAAATAATAAGGGCGTGTTGCCAAATTTGAGATACCCAGGTAACTTTTTATTATATTGTCATCTAACTCAGTGTCACTTTGTAACTCAATATCGTGTTCTACAGGTGAGCTGTCATCTTGCTCTATAAAGGCAGCTCTTTTTTCTGCAAAGAACGCTTTGTGCTCTGGTAGATCCGTTTCCAATTGCGTAATAAGACTACTTAAATAAGAAGATTTTAAGATATCACTGTCATCAACCTCATCAATAGATAGATCGGTTAATGATTCTTTTTCAAGATCACTTTCTAACACCTCTTTTATTTCATCTGTTAAGGCGTCAACTTGGTCGGGTAAGTTCGCTTTTTCTATCGCCAGCCTTACCGTGTTTGTTAAGCCGCCCTCTTTAATACGTTGAAGCAAACTAACAAACGATCCATCATGCATATACGACTGTAACACCGTATCACCATACTGGCATTGTATGTATTCAACCTTGGTATGCTCCTCTGTCTTGACGGCATCTAAGTTCGTCATCATGCAGGGCAATTCAAGTGTTGCAGACAATTGTAAAAGCGTTTCCTTCGTTATATCTACTATCTTGTTTACGATCCAATATTGCTCAATACTCTCAGCGACATATCTTATCTCATCTATTATGGCGTCACGGTGATCGTTAATATACTGATAGAGTGTTTTATCTGATACGCCTTCCACCTCATTGAGAACCGACTCAATCGTCACCTCGGCTCTCAATATGTCTCTTATGTGATCTGTATTATTAAAAGGGAGCAAATCACCGACAAGCTCAGTATCATCCCAGTAATTCTCTCTAAAGCCGTACGCATTATCCGTGAAGGCGAGCATAATTTGCCCTATATAGGGATTATCTCGTCTACTTTGTGTCGACAAGGTTAACGATCCAATATCAAAGACATCTTCAACATCCAAAGTGATAGAGGGATACCCCTCTTTATTGAAATCAGCCTCTCTAAAGTAATAAGGTGATGTCATGGTTAGCTCCCACTCAACATAGGTGATAGTGCGTTATCCCTAAAGAATGCAGCATCACGCTTGGCCGTTGCCATCGCTGCAAACGAGTCTTTACTTGCTTTAAATCGTTCAAAGTAATCTTCCGTCACTTGATTAGCCACATCATTTAACACCTCAAAATGATGGTCAAAACCAGCTGTTTTGTGCAGCGTCATGACGCGATCAAGACCGCTACCTGCCTTTTCCGGATCGACAAAAGCAATTAACCCATTCTTCTCATCATTGTAAGCATAACGGCCTGTGATCCTTCCTGAACCGGGTACACTTGGCAATATCTCTGCTCTTACACTGCCATAATAATCACTTATCACCGCTGCATGGAGTGACGCCATTTCCGCACCGGTCAACATCGGTACTTCATGTTCACCTTCTGAAATAGAATTAAGCGCATTATAAATAGCGATTACTTTTTTATTAGAATCAAAGTGTATTGAATTTATTTCCCTTTCTAAACCGGGGCTTAAATCAATACACTCTTTACCTTGAATATAAAATATGATCTGTTGACTGTCTGCCATCGCTGTTTTTAATGTTTTCATTAGCTTTGCAGGAGACAGTTCTGTCAGCTCTTCTTGGGCAGGGAGCGCGACATCAAAGTCGACCCGAAGCTGTGCGCAATCTTCTTTGTTTATTAATGGCATCATACAATCTCGCCCTACTTTACGGTTTAATATCATATATACAATACACTACCGGAAAAACATAAAGAGTGACCCAATCTTCATTTAAAGGGGAATTTAAATGATGCCAAGTGTGGCTTAAAAAGGGTTATTTGTAGCTATACAACTTCGTTAGTGTGGCACCACAAAATAGCAACCGCCTCCTAAAGGCGGACGGTGTCTCGCTGATATATTGTGCTTTTGACTTGTTCGCCCCATACACCACGGGCTTTGCCAAAAAGTAGTTATCCCCATCACTCCACTCTGGCGGTTTTTCCCCCAAATAATGTGATAAATACTCCGCGACACCTGCAATGTAAACCCGCTCCACATCGTCTTTTATCTCAGTCGGTTCAGCCGCTAAAGCCTCTTTGGATGGGGACGCAATAAACACATCCAAAAACTCTTTAATGGCAAAATTAAATGGCTTTCCATCGTGAACACTAATACTGACATTATGGAGCGTTAATAGGGGCATAAGCGTCATTACATCCCTAACATTTTATTATAATCGTCATTACTTTTAAGGGCTTCCAGCATATCATCAATGATAAGTTCATTTCTGCGTGAAAGCGTTTTTCCAGGGTAAAATTCTGCTATCAATTCTTTCGCCTCCTCAATTGTATTTATGTCTGCATCCTTCATTAAATTCCATACATCAAAAGGATCATTTGAATCCAATGCGGAACGCATTGATAACATTTTCATTGATAATATATATTTAGGCTCAGCAACAAAAACACGAAGCCCCACCTGATCCTGGGGGAAATCACCATAAAATGAGTAGTGACCGTTATCGGCAACATCTTCGATTGCGGTATTAAACCAGTCATCACTTAGGTTTGCCTCATCTCCAAGCGCATCCGCTTCCTGCCTTAGGAGTGCCGTATCTTGTGATATAGGTAGATAATCAATATCCTGTGTTGACTCTCTAAAGGAGTATTGCAGCGCTAAAGCGCTCCCACCATAAATAGCAATCTCACTTATAACACCCTTCTCATGAAGGCGCTTTCCAAGCTCATTAAAATAACGCGTTAAATCATCTTTTGTTAAATTATTATTTCCAAGCCCCATAACAATACTCCTTTAGCATGTTATCACGATTACAAGAAGGGTAAACACTTCTACACCACCATACTCGCGGGTGAGTAAAACAATAAGACCACCATTTAAAGTGTCTTGTTTAACCTCAACAACTTCCAAATACCCTTATTAAATAAGGATTTATTAAATTTAAAAATAAAATTACCTTATATAGGCTTTATTTTTAAATTTAATACAATTTTCCGCCCTTAATGTGGACAGGAATTAGGCATATTATCCCGCCTAACTTAAACGGCTTCTAATGCCATACTTAACGTTAATTTTATCGGGTGATCACAGCGCGGACATTCCTTTTTCTTACCTTCCAAGCACTTCATATCGTCTAACGTCAACTCTTCTACACCCTCGTCTAAATAAAGGATACCCTTGGCTTTACTACTCTCAAACTGGAATTCAACTTCTTCGTCGCAGTTAGAGCAAGTTACAATTAACTCACATTTACTCACTATTTTCTCCTGATGTGTTTTCGATATCCAACAGTGTATCAGCTATACAATACACATTACAATATATTTTTATTAAATTATATCCTTGCTATTTAAATTTCACCATGATAAAAGATAATCTAACTGAACCAAGTTATTGTTTTATTTATTCATTTATGGAGAGAAATCATGGCGCAAGCTAAAAAAAGAGCCTATATTAGAAAGACTGCTGACGAACAAATCGAAGAGTATCAGAATAAAATCAAAGAAATACGCAATCGTCAAATTCAAAAAGCGCAAAAAATATTAGATAAAAAGTATGTGCTTATCGGTAAAGCCTTAGTCGGCGCATTGCGTGATGAACACATTACCAATAAAGCATTTACGATGATCTTATCTAAGTATATTGATAAAACCTCCGATCTTGAGTCCCTTCGTGAAGATTTCAACCTGGATGAAGACGCTATTATCGTTAAGCCGCTTCGCTCTCGAGGTCGCCCTAAAGGAGCTGGAAACAAAATAGAATCTGCACGCACCGTTATAGCGAACGCTCAAGCTGAATCAAAAGAAGATGAACGTGAAACGCTTACACTCCCTGAAAAGGAGCTTGCCGAAGAGGTTAAGGTTGAGGCACCGACTGTCGCGGAGGAAAAACCAAAAGTAAAAGCAAAACCCAAAGCAAAAACAAAAACAAAAGCAAAAGCTAAAGCTAAAGCAAAGGTAAAAGCTAAAGCAATAGAGGAGGAAGAGGAAGAAGTCGTAACGGACACCCTTGAGCAAGAAGTCGACGCATCTCTTTCTGAGCCAGCGACCAAAATTGAAGAAAGCGATGAGGACTATGAAGATGAAGATGACTCTCAGGGCAACATTGTTGATCCGCAACTGCATTTAGACTCCATTGACAACTTTGCTCGTCGTGGACGCTTAATTGATCGCTTAAGAACATCGGGTGTCGATACATTAAGCCATCTAATTACCAAATCTGAACGTGATTTTGCACGGATCCCCGGCATTAACACCGGCACCGTTAGAACATGTAAAGCTATTTTAAATGAGATGGGATTAGGGTTTAAAAAATAAACTTACACTTTATTTAAATACCTATTTACGCCTCAACATATGTTGGGGCGTTTTTTTTCAATATGCCTCAAATCAACCACGTAGCCTCCTTTCCAGGAAACTTGCACACTATCGCTCTTTCCTCCTATAATACATATTATTCGCATTTCGAATAACCTTAAGGAGAAAAGCATGACCAATGCAGCAGACGCTGAAAGTAGCGCATCCCAAACAACCAAATCCCTATTTAAGAAGAGTCAAAATGCCATTGCTAAAATACAATCAGATGGCTTTAGCCCTGATGGGGTAAAGCGTAACACCCGATTGTATAGCATCAATGAGGCAACAGAGTTATTAGACCTCTCAGATTCGGCGATCAGGAAGGCGGAGAAGGAAGGGCGGCTCCCTACCCCCGAAAAGGGCGCTAACGGCCGCAGGCTCGGTTTTACGCTCAGTGAGCTTCACCATCTTCGCACCGTATTCGGAAAAACAGTGCAACGACAAGAAAATGAGGATCCTGTCATCTTGGCAGTGTCAATTTTAAAAGGCGGTGTAGGCAAGACAACAACCGCCGTTCATCTTGCTCAGCATTTAACATTACAAGGTTATCGCGTCTTATTAGTGGATTCTGATCCTCAAGCATCAACCAGTGCCCTACTCGGCTACATCCCTGAAAAAGATATCAATGATTTGAATGGCACACTTTACAGTTACTACAGTGGCCGAACGGACTCACTCTCATCCGTCATTCGAAAAACATACTGGGACGGGTTAGATCTTATCCCTGCAAACCTATACTTATTTCAATCTGAAATTGAAGAAAGTGATTTAGAAAGTGCCGACACCTACTCGCAGCTTCGAGACGGATTAAACGATATTAAGCACAACTATGATGTCATTATTATAGATCCGCCACCGAGCTTGGGCATACTCTCTTTAAATGTTATCTGTGCTGCTGACGCACTCATTGTACCTATTCCAGCTCAATACCCTGATCTTGCCTCTGCAAACAGTTACTTTAAAATCCTATATCAAACATTAGAGTCACTCGAGCAAAGCAACGCAGTGGCTGATCGCGACTATAAATTTGTTAAGATCTTAATTACCAGATTCAGTCGTGGCGCAGAACGCGCACATACAACACAGGCTCACTTTGCTGAATTGTATGAGTGTGTTTATGGCAGTCACCTACTCAAGTCTATATTTCACCATTCGACACAAATCGAAGATTCTTTCTCTATTCAGCGATCGCTTTTTGAAATGGATCCAAAGCTGTTAGGCGGCTACCCAGCGTCTTTCAAAAAAGCCAGAACCGTCGTTGAAGCGGTTTGTGCAGAGATTGAAATGGAGATTAGAAAAACGTGGCCCAGCCATTGCGAACAACTAACCAAAGACGGATTACTATAGGAGCTAACCATGGTTAAAAGACATGACCCTAAAAGCTATGCACTTTCAGATGATGTGACACCCGAAGATGGTGTCACCCTCACTACAGATGACGATACTAAAGTGACCAAAAAACAAAAAACAACAAACCTTATCAGCGGTGTTGAAACAGACAAAAGAAGTCGGATCCACTATCTTCATGTCGATCCTAAACTTATCCGAATCAGGGAAGACCATGATCGCGACTACAACTCCCTGGATGAGGATTTCTGTAGTGATTTAATCTCTGGGTTCCAGTCTATTGGACAGACAATGCCTGCTATTGTGATTGAAGACACCAGCGACGATGATTACAAGTGGGAATTAATCTGTGGTGCTCGCCGTCATTGGACCGCCACCTTCCTAAATAGTGATCTAATGATTAAGGTCGACAAGCTTGATCCGTTAGGGATCTTCTTACTGACCGATCAAGAAAATAATTACCGTAAAGATATCTCTGATTATGAACGCGGCAAAAAATACCTTAACGCCATCACGGGTGATAACCGCACATTTAAAAACCATAACCAACTGAGTAAGCATATTATTATTGGTCACTCAATGCTGGGTTACCTGCTTAAACTTGCTAAGGCACCACAAACGCTACTTCGCGTCATCGAAAACATCAATACCTTAACGGAAAGAAATTACCGTTCCTTCAGCGACATTGCACTTAAACCAAATTCCAATGAGCTGACCGATGAGGTCGCTGAATTCTTGGCAACTCTTGAGGACGGCAGTGTCCCTGCTAAAGATATCATTCAAACGATTAAGGCAGGCGCCAAGCTAAAACCAAATAACCGTAAGGTCTCTAAAACCAACCTTCACCACCCCGACACCGGAAAGATAACCACTACCATCAAAGATAACCCAGACAAGCCGACCATAACTATAGAAGTAAGAAGAGATCACTTAAATGACCTCACGCCTATTGTTAATTACATTGAAACCAGCCTTGAAAAGCTACAGCAAGAAAAAACAAGTAAGACCTAAGCCCCCTTCCCAAGCCAAAAAACAAGCACACTATAAGTTGCCACCATGGTGGCAGCTTTTTATTTAAGCCCCCTTCCCAAGCCAAAAAACAAGCACACTATAAGTTGCCACCATGGTGGCAGCTTTTTATTTAAGCCCCTTCCCAAGCCAAAAAACAAGCACACTATAAGTTGCCACCATGGTGGCAGCTTTTTATTTAAGTCCCCTTCCCAAGCCAAAAAACAAGCACACTATAAGTTGCCACCATGGTGGCAGCTTTTTATTTAAGTCCCCTCCCCAAGCCAAAAAACAAGCACACTATAAGTTGCCACCATGGTGGCAGCTTTTTTTATAAAAGTATCAGGCACAAAAAAGGCGACCCTCAGATCGCCTCATGTTGACTTAAAATAAAAGTCGACTATTGCGTAACAGTTACCTTAAGCATGTGAGCTGGGAACGCTAAAGACACCTCAATCATATTAGCCATCTTCTTAATAGCGTCATCTGTCATTCCATCCGTCTTCAGAGAAGCCGCTTCAGGAGCCCCCCTATTGACGTCTACTAAATTTGTTAAAAAATCGATATACATTTCACTAATTTCATTCATTTCTTTTAATTGATTAAAAAAGGATCGATCAGAAGGGCTTATTTTATCAACACCTGCTTCAGCCATGGCTACCTGCTGGCTTCGCATCATTGAACTAAGGCGACCCGCTGTAGTGCAGTTCTCACTTAGTCCATCCTTAATCTCTTTCATCGTGTAATTAGGTGAAGATTCAGCCATCAGATACTCCCTTTAGTTTCATAAACTTTACCACAACAGGTGTAAATTGTCAATTTTCTGTCACATTTATGTGTTTTTTAATCACGCATTTGCTATCACTGTGTATTTTTGTTAAGTATTCGGGGTTTTTACTGTGGTAAAGTCACTATTATAGAACCATGTAATCAGAAACCAAGTGGACAACCTTATGTTAGCATCAAAACCAAAAGAACAATTCTTAGCGGACTGGAAGGCACGACAAAGCCTTGAACAAGAGTCGCTCATTTTACCTGCAACGGTGACTGCCAAAAATAGAGTTAAAGCGGCTCACGCTCAATCACAGGATGTAACACCTATCGTTCAGTCCGCTAAGATGGGTGCGCCTAAACTTCAATAACCCGTTTTCATATCAGTGAAAAACGTACATTCGACCTCACGAGCTGAGGTCTTTTTTTGTCATCACACCTGAAAATGTAGAACGCCGCTCTGTACGGTCGGGTAGGGGAGGCTGAGTCTCATCCGCACTCATCGCTTGATTGAGTACTTCAGCTCCATCGTTTCGTCGTGCAGCGCCTTCTTCTTTCTTCAGTTTTTGTTTTTCATCTGCATCCTTCAATAAGCCACTTTCCTTTAAAGCAAACACAACACGATCTTCAATCGTAACGGATTCAGGATCAACGCCCTCAGGTAGTTTTGCCTTACCGGCATACTCAAGCAAAGCATGTACTCGCTCTTCAAACAGTACTTTTGGCGAATTCTTAATAAAATGTTCACCTTTTCCTGTCAATTTAAAGTCATCTGTTAACAAACCCTTGCTTGTTAATCTAACGGCATGGGAAACCATTGTGCCGGGGCGTCCCAAGCTATTGTCATGTAAAAACTTAAGTGCCGCTTGCTCTTGACTGTATATGACAGGCTTAAAAGGAGGAGGGGACTTGTCGTCTAACCAGCCATTATTCATAGATACTGTTCGTTTCCACTCTATTTTTCGCGCCCAAAAAGGAAGGCCGTCACTTTCCGCTAATATTTTTACCATTGGCTGGCCAGCTTTAATCATCATTCGACCAATATGCGTTAATATTTCTTGGTCTTCCCCATATTGAATTTCACGATCCAATTCTATCTCTCTTAGGAGGTGAATTGATTCGTGCGCATGCTCTTGTTCATTAATAGCATACAAGTCTGGTTTTATCTCTATATGATTATGACTGGCGAGTTTTTTGGCGAAATCAATCGATTTATGATTATAAGAGTGTGCGTCGGTTCTGGGGTAAGAGATATGTTGTCGTTCGTAAAAACGCTGTAACCGCTCTTGCACAACCTTAATTGACTCTCCCGTCTTTAAGCTGATCGATAAAATAGTATCGATATGATCTTGGGGTAAGCCGGAGGTATCTATTTCTTTATAACCCACATCTAATGAATCAACCTTACCCAAGTCAAACATGTATTTTTCAAGTAAATGCTTGTTTTCACGAGTAATAGGGATATCCCCCCTAAAAGGCTCACCCCCATCTCGCGCAGGAATATCTATCGGTAAAAAGCCTAACTCAACAGGC
>ENA-ORXI01003512-ORXI01003512.1-sediment-metagenome-genome-assembly--contig:-NODE-3512-length-10488-cov-2.606570_pt1 | contig 10488 bp, 10 predicted proteins | sample MGYA00237861_ERZ511468 | MGnify/ENA primary metagenome ERZ511468 (study PRJEB26299, sample SAMN06266213) | sediment metagenome | isolation source: Hudson Canyon methane seep mesocosm | place...
TCTTCTAATACTTCTTTTTTATAACCATTAACAACTGCAATATCTTTTATATTAGAACTATTTGCTGTTTCTAAGATATAGTCTATAATTGGCTTGTTATTATACTCTACCATACATTTTGGTTTATCATTTGTTAATGGCCTTAGTCTTGTACCTTGACCTGCTGCTACTATTATCATTTTCATACTTCAAACTCCAAATTATTTCTACTTGCTATAAAAAAATTATTTCTATAACTTTCTTTATTATATATAAGTTCTTTTTTTGTTACTACATCTATTATCTTACAACCAGCTTCATTTGCAATAATATGAGTTGCAGCTGTATCCCATTCTTTTGTTTCATTTAGTCTTGGATAGACATCAATTTCACCTTCAGCTAATTTACATATTTTTATTGATGAACCAATCTTTTTTATATCTTTAATGTTATTATATTTAAAAAAATCTTGCATCTCTTGAGTTGAATAAAAATTACTATCTGCTGCTATTAGTTCTTTTCTATTTGAATTATTGTAAATCTTATTACCATTTTTAAAGGCACCTTTATTAATCTCTGCATAATAGACATCGTTTGTAAAAGGTATAAACACAACTCCAAGAATAGGTTTTCTATTTTCTATGAGCGCAATATTGATTGTAAATTCACCATTTTTTGCAAGAAAATCTTTTGTACCATCCAACGGGTCAACCAACCAAAACTTATTCCAAGACTTTCTTATCTCATAATCGATGATACTTTCTTCTGTCATGATTGGAAAATCAGAGATTTTTTCCAATCCATCAATAATAATTTCATTAGAAATTAAATCAGCTTTCGTTATGGGAGAGTTGTCTGTTTTTAATTCAACATCAATATTTGAACTATTATATATTTTTAAAATCTCAATTGAAGCTTTTTGGGCTATATCAATCACTTGTAGTATCAAGAAAGCCTCTCAGTTTCAATTTCTCCCATTAACCCAACTATTGTATCTAAACAATTTTTTGGATATTTGCCAACTGCTGTTTCTTCTGACATTTGGATTCCATATATTCCACTTTTAAGAGTATTGTACATATCAATAACTTCTGGAATTGTAGGAATTGGATTATACTCCATACTTTTTAAAAATTGGGTTGCCAAGAAAACTTTTTTGTTATAAAACACAGCTTTATCGATTATAAACTTTTGATAACTTGGAACTTTACTTAATCCAATTTCTGTTGATAAATCGCCTCTATCAATTAAAATTTGCTCTACTTCAGTTAAAATTTCTTCTAAATTATTTACTGCACTTAAGGTTTCTACTTTAGAAATAATTGAACTTGTTGTAATTAATTTCTTTGCTTCTTTAATATCACTTGCATCTCTTACAAATGAGAGTCCGACAAAGTCCAATTCATACTTATTTGCTAATTTAATTAATTTTTTATCTTTTTCAAATAGAAATGGAATATCTTGATGAATCCCTCTTACATGCATACCTTTATTATTTAAAAGTCTACCAGTTGAATGTGAAAGAAATATGATTTTAGTTAATTCAAAATCAATATTTTTTACAACAAATTTAAAAATAGAATCATTAGCCCAAACTTCATCTCCAGCCTTTAAATGTTTAAAAAACTCTTTATAATTCATTTGATTAAAATTAATACTAAACTCTTCATTCTCTTTTATATCTATATAACCCTCTGGAAAGTCAGCTGTACGTACTTTATTCCCAGGTAAATCCATTAGTATATCAGCATCATTCACTTGAGATTTGATTTTTATTATGTACTTTTCGATATCTTCGATACTTCCATGGGCACCATTTATTCGATATATATTTCTTTCATCGTGTACTTCATTTAATAGTGTTGTATGTAGTAAGGAAGGTCCAACTGTTGCTATTATTCTTTTCAATTCTTATCCTTGAATAAATTTTTTTTCGTTTAATTTTATAATACTATCTGCAATTTCAGTTCTCATAAATAGTTCGCTAGGTCTTTTATTATCAGCTAACATAGCTCTTATTTTTGTTCCACTTATCTTTTGAACATATTCATCATCATGATTACATGTTTTATCAGAAACGATCTGTGCACATTTTTTACAATAAAAAGGCTCACTTAATAGAAGAAGTTCAATTCCTAGATCATGTTTATCAATAATTACTCTAGCTAGCTCTTGTGCTTCATATTTACCATAATAATCTCCAACACCAGCGTGGTCTCTTCCAATTATAAAATGAGTACATCCTAGATTTCTTCTTATTATTGCATGGAAAATTGCTTCTTTTGGTCCTGCATATCTCATTGGAGTTTTTAAAGTATCAAAATAGATATTTAATCCAGTGTAATATTCATTAATCATAGTATTGTACCCATTTATAACCGCTTCTTCACTAAAATCTCCTACTTTCTTCCACCCTACTAATGGATTTATAAATAAAGCATCGCATATATCTAATGCCACTCTTTGTAAATGTTCATGTGCTTTATGTATAGGGTTTCTTGTTTGGAAACCAGCTATAGTTTCCCACTTCTTTCTTTTAAAATAGGCTTTTGTCTCTTTTGGGTTTAGGCTATTTTTTAGAATATTATCATCTGTAATAAATACTTTCCCCCCGACTCTGTATTTATTTCTCGCTAATTCTTTTGAAACTCCGGGGTGTTTTATATCATTTGTCCCAAATATTTTGATGACATCTTGTTCTATATCCACTACATAACAATCATCAATTTCAAGATAACCAATAATACAAGACTTATAAGATAATTGTAATTGATTTAAATCAACAATTTTCATATAACTATCATGGTTTAAATCTAAACTTATAGGTATTGTCCATACTTCCCCATTATTTAAAATCATGTTATTAACAACGCTATGATAATCAGATGAAGACATAAATCCTTCAAGTGGGTAAAACAATCCGGTTGCTATATTTATACAATCTTGTAATAGCTCTTCGTTTAATTCATAACTAGTTTTCATTTTTTATACTCTCTAAATAATTTATTACTTTTCGAAGTGACTCTTCTTTGCTCAGTTTTGATGTATTTATCACTAAACTTGGATTTTTTGGTTCCTCAAATTTCAAATCAATACCTACTACGTTTTTATTTTTATAAACTGAATCTTTGTTTTTAATATGGTTTAAATCTCTTATTAAATAAATTTCTTGATAGTTATAAAATTTATTTTTTGCGAAATCTCGTAACTCTTGAAATGGAGATATATTACAAACTATTGGGATAATACTATTTTGTTCTAATACGTATGCACTTAACATTATTCTTTTTATATTCGTCACTCTGTCTTCTTTTGTGAATCCCAAGTCATTGTTATAGAAATCTCTGACTATATCACCATCAATTATATAGTTTTTGATATCTTTTTTGTCAAAATATTTTTGAATCATCTTTCCTAGTGTTGTTTTCCCACTACCACTTATTCCAAGTAACCAAATGACCATTAGTTTTCTTTATAAAACTGAGCAATTGCATTGCAGACATATGTGATTTCTGTTTGAGTTATATTTGCAATTGGCAGCGTTAAAATTTTATTTGATAATTTTTTTGTATTTTCTAAATCACACTTATTACTTTTGAATGGTTTTTGCTCGTGAATAGGGATCGGATAGTGTATTTTTGTTTCAATGCCTTTATTCTGCAAATATGTTTGTAATTTACTTCTGTCGTTTACTTTGATAACATAAGTATGATAAGTATGAAAAATATTAACTGGAACAGTTATTAAAGATACTTTTTCAACGTTAGATAGTAGACTACTGTAAATATCTGCAGCTTTTCTTCTTTCTTCTATTATTCCATCCAACTTAGTAAGTCTATAGTCTAAAATAACAGCATTTATACTATTCAATCTTGAAACTCGTCCAATCATACTTTGCTCATCTCTATTAAATAAACCATGATTTCTAATTTGTTTTATATAATCTACAACTTGTTTATTATTTGTAGTTATGATACCTCCATCTGTTATTCCAGATAGGTTTTTGAGAGGATGTAAAGAAAAACAACTTATGTCTGCTAATATACCTGTTTTTCTTTCTTTAAACTTTGAACCCACACTTTGAGCGGCATCTTCAATTATATATAAGTTATATTTCTTAGCAATTTTGTTGATTTCCGACATATTAGATACCATACCCATAAGTTGCACGGGCATAATTGCTTTCGTTCTTTTTGTAATAGCAGCTTCTATTTTTGTATGATCGATTAATAAGTTATCATCAATATCAACAAAAATGGGGGTTGCCCCAACATGAACAATGGCATTTGCTGTTGCAATAAAACTATTAGATACTGTAATAACTTCATCTCCATGACCAATGTCTAGACTATTCAATGCGAATATTAAGGCATCCGTTCCAGAATTTAATGCAATGGAATATTTAGCACCACAATATGATGAGAAGTTATTTTCAAAATTTTCGACAATGCTATCAGAAATAAAACTACCCGTAAGAAAAATTTCTTTTAATCTTGGGGAGATTTCATTTTTATATTCTTCTGCACTTATTCCTAGGTCAATATATTTAATCATTGTTTATGCCGAAGTATTTTTTATAATAGACATCTAAGTCATCTTTATATTTATCATTTATAAGTTTTTTATCATTTCTATAAGTAAGAAATGGAAGATGTTTTTCTTTATAGCTTAAATTAATATTGTCTAATTGTACAAAACTATGGAATTTTTGTACAACATCGAAACTATTGTTATAAATTTCTTCGTAATCAATATGTAAGACATCTTGATCTTCAAAATATTTTACTACATCATCTATTTCATTTTGAATAGATTTTACTCTATAAACTATTTGCTCAATTGGATTATCGATCTTTGTGTTTAGGGGGCTATTCCCATATAATACGTTAATGTCTCCATATCTTTTCAAACTCGCATTAATAAAAGAGTTTGATACAAAATATAAATCTCTTGTTAGATTAATTATCTTTATATTTTTAAATTGTTTTTTTATTTTTAAAAGGTTTGATATTGCAAATGCATTATCAATAATAAGAGGCAGTTTTCTAGTATTTGTAATTGCTAATAAATTACGTTTTAATATTGTGAAATCTGTTAAAGGAGAGATGTACTCTTCTTTTTCTAATTTTAGTTGATTCTTCCAAAACCAGCCCCATTCATGGGGTTCATTTATACCCTCAGTATTTCCATAGTTTGAGATAAAATTACTTTTGTAGTTTTTATCAATGATGCCTTTTTCTAATTCTAATCCAAAAATGGGGCATTTATAAAATTTTGCCAAAAAATTATTAATATAACCAATCTCAAGATTACTAAGTAACAATTGCTGTAGTAAGGATGAAGCACCTCTTGGCTGAGATATAATAAAGTAGAGAGGATATGATTCATCCTTATAATCTAAAATTTTTTTGTTATTCTCTTCTTTCAGAGTTTCATTAAGTAAAGGAATCATGTTATATAAAGTTTGTATGTTTTGTTTTAGAAACAACACTTGAATCCACTATATTATCCATTAATTCATTCAACTCATGGTATCTACATCCAGCAGGACACTTACTTAAGTCCAATTTATTTGAAAGTTTTCGAATTCTCTCTTCCACTTTTTCTAAATCATCTTCTAGTTTTCCAACACCTATCTTGTGTGGTGCACAAAATATCAAATCCCCTTTTTCATAAATATTAATATTAAAAAAACCAGCAATACATTTTTTATATGTGTGTGTTGTTTTACCTTGCTCATGAGAAAGAACTTGATATGGTCGATAAAAAATTTGAAACTTATCTGATTGTAAATCGTCAGTTATTGTTGCACATAAAGGATCTAGCTCTACGTGAGTTAAATTGTTTGGTTCTATATTTACACCTACTCCACCTCTCGAGAATACAGGTTTAACAGAAAAATAATCCACCCCTATATCTGAGGCAAGTTTAGCACTGCGATACATGTCCTCAACATTTTCATGATGTACTGCATATTGAATTCCAATCATTAGCTGCCCATTTCTTTTTGCTATTAAAGTTTTCACATTTTCAATAATTTTATTAAAATGATTCTTTACATCATGCATTTTATTATGAACTTCTTGACTTCCTGCATCCAAACTAATTCTAATCCAGGTAAAGTATCGAAGAATTTCATCTTCAAATCTTTCCATAAGATACCCGTTGGTGAACATAGATTGTTCAAGACCAAGTGCATTTACATTTTCTACTAATTCTTTAAATCTTGGATAAGCAGTGGGTTCACCATTTCCTACATAAGTTACTGCTTTTAAACCCCTACCTTTTGCTCTTGTTAAAAAATCCAAAAGTTTGTCATAGTCTGTTATGATAGATTTATCTAATTGAAATTCATAGGCAGTACACCATAAACATCTATGATTACAATGATTACTTAGACTTATAGTTGCATGAACTGGAAAGATATTTGTTTGCTGTTTAACGGCTAATATATTTTCGGGATGATACATGATTTTCTCAAAACTTAATACACTCATTTCTACACCTTTTCTTTTAATTCAATTTTGTTATTTGTTTCATATCTTTTAAATTACTTTACTCTAATGGCAACTGAAAATATGATTTTGTAACCAATCTTTTCATTATTTTAGTTTTTAGACTCATAAGATTTAATTATTTTTCGAGTTACTTTATGCGTGATGTCTTTTGAAAGTTTTCTATATATTCTAGGTATACCATGAATATCATTTTTATCCCTAGCATATAGGCTATATTCCAATATAAAACCATTTTCCGTTAAAATTTTATCTACATCATACAAGTGCCCTGGTTGCCACCATATACCATGATCTCGAATATATAGAAAACCATCTGGTCTGATTAAATCCATAAGCATTGGAAAAACTTTTTCAAAAGTTTCCTCTGGTAATTCTGGAAGAATATGAGAAAATATAATAATATCAAAGTATTCTTTATCTAAAGTAGGTAACTCCCATGAAGGTAGATGAAATATTCCTTTTTTATCTTTAATTTCATTATATTCTATTGGGACATCTAAACTATTATAATAATCAATATTTTTTAATTTTGATAATTCTGATAAATAAATTTTTTGAGTCATATATGAACTTTCTATCGCATCAGTTGCCCAATATTGAGAAGCTGTTTTGGTGAATAAGTTTGCCTGCCTACCATATCCTGCACCAAAATCAAGAACTTTTGATATTTTGGAGATAGCTTCAACTCTTTGAGGGTAGAATATGAAACTAAAGTCATATACACTTGCTATATCAGAGTTGTTTCCATAGTCTTTTATAGTGTTACCTAGGTTTTTTAAAATAGCTGTTGTTATATTTTCACTTTCAGTTAATAGCTTTTTATCAATAGACAAAAAGTTTTTAGCCAACAAGGGTTGATTTTGAAAAGCTAGAATATAGTTTATTGCAGACTGGATATCAATATGTTTTTCGGTAATACCAATATGTTCCATACCCCCTACCCATTTTGAATAAACACTATTTTTCTTTTGTTCTTGACAAAAATGACTCACTAATTCTCCTTTTTCTTTAAATTCATTTTAATTATTCTTGTTATCCGTTTCATGTCTTTTAAACTATACCTTTGATCTATGGGTAACGGAATAATATTTTTTACAAAGTTTTTTTCTATCTTATTTGACTCCCTCCTATCAAATACATCATTCCAATAGGTAGCTACATATATTTTATTTTGTTTTAATATATTTCGTAAACGTTTGTTTTTTATCATAAAGGGGTAAGCTAACGGTACAGATATAGTATCTAAATCTATATTTAAAATATTGTATCTCTCTAATTGTTTATGTAGATACTTAAAATTTTTGTGACGAATTTTCGCGATACTTTTGTAATTAATTGAAGCTAATATTTTAGTTGTTAATTGGGACATTTTTCTTATAGGGAGATAATTAAGCCTATTTTCTGCATCCAAAAAATCTGAATAATATTTTGATGAATTAGATTCGGCTTTTCCAAGTAAATATAATGAATGAGACGTTGAGCTATCTAACTTAAAATTATTTTTAACTTTACTTTTTGTATATAAATACCCCCCATCACTTACACCAAAGAATTTTCTTGGACTGTAAAAAGTATCTATGTTTTTAATTGGTTTTTCAAAAAAAGCATGGGTGTTATCTACAATTAAATTCTTAGAGTATTTGTTGACTAGATTTTTTATATAATTATTTTTTAATCCAAAATAATTAACATAAATAATTTTTTCATTATTATTTAATTTGATTGCTTGTTGAATTTTAAAATCTTTATTGACATTATAAAATTCATATGCAATATTGAGTTCATTTAAAGGGTCGAGCATACACTTACAATAATATGTAGGTAAATATACTTTTGTAATATTTTGAGCTATTAAGATATATTTAAAAGTATTTCTACCACTATTTAACTTTATACTTTTTTTATGATATTCTTTTTTCTTTTTTATATCTAACTCAAAATATGCACCAATCTCCTTCATTGATTTTGCTCCTTTAATAAATCATTTTTAGTAACAATTTCAAAATCATTTCTAATCATTGAAAGAACTTCTTCTTTAGAATTCCACATTAACACATCTAGAATAGAAAGATGAGATATAAACTGATCTTTTTTTTGTTCATATTTTCGCAGTTTAGGTTCTAAAAAGGATAGTTTAATATTTCTTTTGGAAAATTCATCTTCTGCGAAAATTTTTGATCCACTAGGCATATTAACATACTCTTTTGCATCAAGTGCATGAGCAATATGTAAACTCCATTCTCCTGCTTTATTTATTTTAGGTAAACTTAATTGCATTTGAGATAAATATTGATATGAAAAAGTAATCTCCAAATAGTTACATATTATTTCAATAAATTTTGTAGACAAAATACAATAACTTTTCTCTTCTATGAAAAAACATTCTTCTAAAAGCTTTCTTACCTCAGTGTAATAAGGTGCCTTATTTGCATATAAAGTAATTAATGCTAGTATTTTATCTTTCCAATTTATATTGTCAAAAATTTCAACGTCTTTTATTAAAGTATAATCCGCATATTTCTTTGTAGGTAGTTTTATATAATTAAAGTCATTTGTTTGGTGTAAAATCCTATTTCTGATCATCCAACTTTGTTTTTTAAATTTCACCATATCTAAAATGACCATGAAGTCAGTATGGTAGATTAATTGAAATATACCTAAGTATGGGAAAAAATATGGCTGTGTGACTGATAATTTCATTTTAACCTTTAAGTTAATAGTGAGTTGTTTTCTATTTCAAGAGAGTAGTTAAAGTATACAATTCTAAACATTCAAATATACTTATAATTCCAAGTGTACATTACTTAGTCTTTTTTGGTCAAGAGTGTATCTTTCTAGTTGTTTTCATCTGCTTCTCTCATATCTAATAAATTGATGAGTGTCTCAATTAAGTGAAGACATATCATTACATCCTTTGCATTCTTTATATGTATAAGTTAATTTTGTTATGTTTATATTGAAATCTTTTTTTATACTTTTTGACATTTTGAACTATATTGTCATAATCTTGATCTTTCATAATGGTGCTAATATTAAGTATGTCTTTATTGGATATCACTATTCCTAAACCATATTTAAGTACTATTTTTGACAGTGATTTCATTTTACTATTAACTATTATGGGTAAATTAGCTTCTAAGTAAAATGAAAATTTACTGGGTACAGCATATTTGAAAATATCTGTACTTCTACTATCATTAATTATAGGAGAAAAGATTGCATAACCATATTTTGAGATTATACTATTATCTAATTCTTCCCCTCTTTTTAAATTAAAAGACTCATTAAAATGGTTTTCAAATAAAAAATCTTGATATGCAAAAGAATCCATATTATCATAAAACTTGGGAGGTAGAATATAATCTAAATTGAGTTTTTGCTGTGTTATGAGATGAATGGCTTTATACATATCTTTACTTACATAAAATTGTTCAGGATATACAGTGGGACTAAATGTACCTGCGTAGACTATACTATTAATGTTTCTTGTTTTTGGAACATCTTGCTCTACATCTATACAATACTCTGGGAAAAAAATAAATTTCTTCTTACTAACATTATATTTCTTGGCCCAAAGTTTAGCTTGTTTATCTGTGTAATGTGACAAAATATATTTTGCATGTGTAAAAATATATTTTATAGCATCAAAGTCATCATCATTTCCAAATAAAAATCTATATTCTTCTCTTGATGAAAAGTTCCAATCTTTGATATTGACAATCACATTATCAAATTTTTTAACAAGCTTTGCAGAAAATACATATGCATGCATCCAACTTCTAGTAAAAATAGTGTCATGATTTACAATAGATAGCTTTTTAAATAATGCTTTCTGTGAGTTTACTTGGAATACTTGATCAAAATAACTTAATGACTTATTTTGCTGCTCATTATTTATGTAAAGTAAAACACTTTTAATATTTTTGTCTTTTTGAAAGCTTTTTACAATCCGTTCTAAAGAGAAGTCATGCCTCTTTAATATACCGTTAGG
>ENA-ORXI01003513-ORXI01003513.1-sediment-metagenome-genome-assembly--contig:-NODE-3513-length-10487-cov-10.790010_pt1 | contig 10487 bp, 9 predicted proteins | sample MGYA00237861_ERZ511468 | MGnify/ENA primary metagenome ERZ511468 (study PRJEB26299, sample SAMN06266213) | sediment metagenome | isolation source: Hudson Canyon methane seep mesocosm | place...
TCTAACAATTGATAATTACTCTCACTCAACTTGCAATGAACCTCTATTTCTTTATTGTCTAACAAATAATTGGCTTTATTAGCCCTGTTCATTTGTCTTTTTCTCGCCATCAACACACGTTTTTGTACTGCGGCACTATTCTCTTCTTTTTCACCATTTTCTGCGGGTCGTAATCTCGACTTTGCAACAGGCGGTACTTCAAGCAATATATCAATACGATCCATCAATGGACCTGATACCTTAGCGCGATATCTGCGAACCTGATCTTCCGTACAATGGCAGCGAACTTCGCCTAAATACCCACATGGGCAAGGATTCATAGCCGCCACAAGTTGAAACCGTGCAGGAAACTCAGATTGATTCGCAGCACGTGAAATAATGATCTTGCCAGATTCTATCGGTTCCCGCAGTACTTCTAATACTTTTCGGTCAAATTCAGGCAGTTCATCTAAAAACAGCACCCCATTGTGAGCTAAAGAAACCTCACCAGGTCGAGGTTGACTTCCTCCTCCTACCATTGCCACCGCTGACGCTGTGTGGTGTGGTGAGCGGAAGGGTCGCTGCTTCCATTGTTCAGGCTTAAACCCTTGCGATGAAATAGAATGAACGGTGGCAGTTTCAACAGCTTCTTGTTCAATCATTTCCGTCAATATACTTGGCAACCTACACGCTAACATGGTCTTACCCGTTCCAGGAGGCCCGGAGAAAAGAAGACTATGAGAACCTGCCGCTGCAATTTCCAAAGCTCGTCTCGCATGAGCTTGACCACGAACATCCTCTAGATCAGGGTATTCATTCTGATGTAGTTCCTGTTCTACACAACTAACATCTATATTTTTCTGCCCAAGTAAATGGGCACATACATCTAATAGGTGAACAGCGCCAAAGCTTGTAGCATTCTCAATCAATGCGGCCTCAGAAGCATTATCTAACGGTAATATTAAACTTCGTTTGTGTCTAGAAGCTGCCAACATTGTGGGCAAAACACCTCGAACAGCGCGTAACTCCCCCGTTAAACCCAACTCACCAATAAACTCTTTATTCTCCAATACACGCTTTGGCAATTGTTCTGATGCAGCTAAAATCCCTAAGGCAATCGGTAAATCAAATCGTCCACCTTCTTTAGGTAAATCTGCAGGTGCCAAATTAATCGTAATTCGTTGTTGAGGAAAATTAAACTGAGAATTCAACAAAGCTGAACGCACACGATCTTTACTTTCTTTAACCGCTGTTTCTAACATTCCAACAATAGATAAACTGGGTAAGCCGTTTGAGATATGAACCTCAATCGTTACTATAGGCGCATCAATTCCTATTATCGCCCGACTAATAACTGTCGCAATACTCATTACTCACCATCCTTGGTGTTGTTGTTAAGGTTAGTCTAAATACGAACAGCAGTAATCTGCTAATTCAGCGACTTTTAGATCAAATGAAGAATCGGCAGCCACATTAAATGATTCTCCACCTTTAATTGCAATCCACTCTTCAGTTCCAGCTAAGCGATATGTTAGTTCACCTGCCATTATTTCCATCAATTCTGCTTTGGCAGTACCAAAAGTATAGTCACCAGGCATCATGATACCTAGTGTTTTAATTGTACCATCAGCAAACGTGACTGCACGGCTTGTGACATTACCATCAAAATAAACATTAGCTTCACGAGTAACGGTTACATTATTAAATTCTGACATTTCTTTCTCTTATTTATTCTTTTCTAATTCGGATACTACTTTTTCTAACGCTTCTAATTTCTCACGTGTGCGATGTAAGACTTGAGTTTGAATATCAAACTCTTCGCGCGTCACCAAATCTAACTTAGCAAAGGTTGCACTCATTGCTGAACGAATATTCTTTTCAACATCTGCCTGCATAGCCGTTAAACCAGGAGGTAATGCACCACTTATCGTGTTTGCAATTTCTTCAATTTTTTTAGGATCTAACATCATCATCTCCAATTTTACAATGCTACATATTCTACGGCAGATTGAATGTTCACGATATAAAAACTAGTCCTGTTTTTTCCATAATACAAAAAAGAAAGCAGCCATCATAATATCCGACAAGAGCCAAACGATGAACTCTGCTGCTTCTATAGGCGAATCCATTAATAATTCTAGTATTGGTGAATAGCCTATCGTCATATTATAAAAAGCAAAGGCTCCAGCTAAGGCCCATAAAAGTGCACACAAAAGCGTAATTGTTTTCATTTTTTCATCCTTTGTCCCTAATGGTTAAATCAAATTATCCTTATGATTCCTCTTTATTCCCTACTAACTCAACATACTGTTTTCTTGGTATTTTAAATGCCCACTTTATCATCCTGAAATTAGCCACTATCAGCAGTAGCAATACTAGTAACTGCCAACTATGTTCCGAATAATAATCATTACTTCCCATCAGCGTATCTATTAATGTCATTGTATATATAAAGATAGACACAGCCAAAAGTACGGAAGTAAGCACCGTGATAAGCTTTGATATTGTGACTAACCATGAAGTTCTAAACAGATTTTTCCAGTGCATTAGCAGCACTACCAAACAATGAACTCCCGAAAATATTGCAGGCCACCCCACTATAATCGAAAGGATTAGACCGCCCGGCATGCGACCACTATGTGCAAATGCCAATACAGGCATCAATACTATTAGCCATAGAGCCTGTTTCACCAAATTCAACCGATCAATCATCAATATCCACCATTAATCATAATTCATCTCTACTTCTCTGCATTTTTTTATATTGTTTTGTTGGTGCTATCAATGTCATGATTATGAAGGATGGACTCGCCACTACAGCAACAGCAATAATCAACCAAACAATTAGATCTGCTTTACCAAATTGAGCCAAAGATGAGATGGAAGCCAGGTAAAGTAAGAGATTTAAACCGCTGATGATAAAAGAAACAATAACAAGCCATTGATGTTTGAATAACGTCATCGACAGTAATATTCCAACGACTGTAGCTTGCAGTGCTGCCACTATCACAGAAAAAAATAGCATCATCAGAGTAATAACGTCAGTGGTATTGCCTGTAGCTAATACAATTGATGGGCTAAATAACAGCAAGTAAGGAAATACAGTTCGATAGATCATTCTCACTCACTGACCTCATTTTCATTTAGTGCCAGATAATGTTTTTTAGGGTATTTAAAGGTCCAGATAATAACGACAAAACTTATTAGCAACACAGCAAAGAGTACCAATGCTGTCACTTTTCCCTCTCGTCGTAATATGTCTGACACGTATTGTGTATAAGTAATAAGAGAAAAGAACCACATCAAGATATTAAGTGAACTAATAAAGAGAGAAAGTTTCACTAACCAGCCATGCTTAAACCATTTAACCCAACGTATTAATAAAATAAGTACGGCATGACTAAATGTAATCAGCACTGACATAGCCATCACCATCCATATAACCATTGCATCTGTAATCCCATGGGAAAAACTTGCTGATGAAAACAATAATGCAAATAAGAAAAGATAGCGTTGGAGGTTTACACATTTCATCTAATGAGTTCCAGACTCTTGCTCGACTAATTGTCTAATTTCTTGCCAGCTTTCAGAGTAACGACAATCACGACTAGCAATATCTCGTGCTGTAACACCTTTTGATGTTTTTTGATCAAAACGAGCACCATGTTTAACCAGTAATTCCATTATGTTGATATCACAGACGTTAGCCGCTTTAATTAATGGTAAAGAATCAAGGTATGTTGTTACTAATCTAGGGTTAGCACCACTTTCTAGCAGTAGTTTTACTATTTGAGGATTACGTTCCACTACCGCTCGATACAAAGGTGAGGTAAACCCTCGCCCCTGTGTATTAGCATCAGCACCACGATGAAGCAGATAATTAACCATAGTCGGGTTGCCACTTTTAACAGCTAAAAACAATGCAGGTATTTTCTGGCTTCCCATCCGTAATGGGCTTGCGAGGTTAGCACCACGATCAAGCAATAGTCTCACCACTGAAATATTGCCATGTTCAATCGCTTCACTCAGTCCAACAGGATTATTAGGATCGAAATAATCCATCGCATCTATCATTTCTGCAATAAGTTTCGGATTTTGCCAGCCTGCAATGAGTGATGACAATGATCGCTTCGAACCTAAGCATGGTGTTGATAGTGGCGTACCACCTCCAGAGCTGTACTTCTCTCCATAGGCTAGCTTCATTCTATCTAAGACATCACCTTGCTCATTAACTAACTCAACATGCCAATAACCTTTATCTATCTCCGTTAAGGCATGTGCAGAAAACAAGGTGTCTTTCCGACTACCTTCATTCGGTTTTACATCTTTAATCAATCTGTTTTGATAAAACCATTTATGCCGTAAAGGCTCTGTCTCTGTATCCATCAAATGATTAAAGTAATAATACGTCGCTGATTTCGCTAGGGGCTGTTTAATAACACAATCAAACGATCTCGCCCCTTTCATCCCAGTACTTATCGATGATTCCAAGATTTGCCATGGTGCTTTACTTTGTTGCTTAAATTGCTCAATCAGATCGGCTGCAAACAAATTATTATTATCTCGTGCAATCTCATCGGCTCTTTTACCAAGGTGGTCATTTACAAAAGGATTAATTGCCTTAAGCTTTGTTCCTCGCTGGAACTGTAATAATACGGCCACAGCCCAATCATTATCTTTCCTTGCTGCCAGCAATAATGGCGTATCACCCAAGGCATTTCTCTGCTGCCATTTTTGGTAGGTCATAATGTTATTTATGATACCGGGGTGAAAGCGTTCACCCTTACCCTGAATCCACAATTTTTCTGTTTCAGCATATGACAACATCGCAGTAGCTAACTGAACTAGGCCTCTTTCAACGGCAAGATTATAGGGTTTAGTGCCATCACTGCCTCGTATAAAGGGGTTAGCCCCAAGTTTTAGTAAGGTAATTGCACTCTTTTCTTGATTAAGTTTTATAGCCTCAAGCAAAGGTGTATCACCACTTTGATTACGACGGTTTCGATTAAAGTGACCTGATATTTTCGCTACTTCACCCACTCTAATGGCATTGGTAATATCATCACTATAAACATCAGAGGCACTCCTCTCTTTCTCCCAGTAGCCATCCTTTAACATCCACGTTTCAACAACAAAGTCCTGTTCGGGAAGCAAAGCTTTTGCACTGTTTAAGATGATTGTATCCAATACATCTTTGGGTTTATGCCAGCTTTTAGCCTTATCGATACCTACTAACTGAGCTTCATCATTATCTGTATGTGCAATTTTAAACCGTTCTAATAAACAGCCCTCAGCCCACACTTGAACTTCCCACAGCCCTTTTCTATCCGTTAATAGCTGCTTAGACCAAATAGGAAACTGATCAAACCCTAAAATAAACTCTTGCTCTTGTACTGCTTGGTTATTAAACAGCCATCGATGACTAATTGTTTGTTCAGCCCCACCAATAACCGTACTGTAAAAATAAAGTTCTTGTTGGCGAAGCCCCAAAGACTGAATATGATCTACCGGTGAAGAATTAATAACCTGACGTGTAAAGATCCCACCTAATAACATTGGTTTCTGGCTACTTTTACACTGCGTTTGGTTATTACTAATCGCTATGGTGATTTTTTGTGGCTCATCACGATCAATCGGTAAAATATTCTTAATTTGCTCAGCAACAACAATTTCACTATCAAACTTAGGAAGATATTGGCATTGGGGCATGTATTTACCAATCTTTGGATAGTCTGCCGTTTCACAACGCCATTTCAACATGCCGGGAACAACCGTTGGAATGAGTCGAACAACACCATCATCAACGCCTGTTTTCCCATCATAGGTCAGTTTAACCACGCCATTTAGTGTGACTTCAGCACGTTGCAAGGCATTATTTGCATAAACCTCAGGAGAGCCTAATCCTACCTCTTCATTAGAAGCGGGCAGCTTGCCTCGATGATAATAAAACTCTGCCGTTGCTTGTTTTAGCATCACTCCAGTCTGAAAACCTTCGGCAATAAATACTGTATCGACAATACCTTGGCTTGACTGTTTCAAATATCCCCACAATCCTACAAGAAGGAATACCACTACTAAACTAATCGACCACCATTTTATTTTATTCGAATGCTCCATGCTTTGTCCCTTTTGACCCTACTGTTCTTGTTTGACTTCCGCTTTAGGCGGCAAAGGTGATAAATAACCAATCACCAACATCAATCCCCCCACCACTAAGAATGAAACAATGCGTGAAATAGAGCCACTGTCAGCGAGATCTACAAAGAATAGTTTAAGTACAACCAGTGCCAGTAAACCCGCTCCAGTAAACCAAAATAAACGTGATGTTTTTCTAAATGCTATCGCCATTAAAGCCATAGCAATCACACTCCAAACGATTGATGTTGATGTTTGGAATACACTCGAATTCATCATGCTATAGTCTGAATAATTGACTCCCGCAAAGCTATGAACTGATCGAGAAATCACCACATTTATCCATGTAAAGCCCATTACTCCCGCTACAGCAGCAATAAAGGTCGGCGGCATTGCAAACCATTTCTCTTTATTTTGTGTACTGATAAACCTTAACCAATACACCATCACTATTACCGCTAATGCTTGTGTAATATCAAGTGGATTAAGTACAGGAATATAGGCAAAAAGGTTCGGGGATCCATCTTCGTGAATTTCAACAAGTTGCCAAATTAAAAGTCCTAACATCACGGGTAATAAACCTAGCCAATAATAAGCTTGCTGATATTTCTCCACCGGCCATGAAATATTTTTACCCCATCGCAATAATGCCCAAATAATCATAGCAAGCGTTATCCCAACAATACTATCAACCCACGTATCATTAAATCGATAAACACCTTCAGCCCAATCCCCTATTGACCATGTAATAATAAAGGCTGTAATCCAAACACCCGCGGCATGCCACCAATTTATTATTCCTCCCTTCCACGCATTCTCTTTTCTACGCAATATCAACACATGAACAAACAAAGAAATTGGCCATACTATAAAACCCCAATATGACATGGGATTATCACCTGATGAAGCAATAAGACTTGCAAGCATCGATATGAATATTACAGGGGTAAACAAGATTAAAGATAAGGATATATTTGTCCATTTCAGTTTGTAGCTTGTAATTATTTGAAGCAATGTCGTTAAAGATATAAACAAGATCGCTATCTTCTCTTCATAATGATTTCCTAGATAGCGATCAACCTCATTCAATCCTGACATAAACCACCATAACAACCCCCAAACGATCATAAGCACAGAGATTTTAAATTCAAATGAATATGCCGTATCTTTATTTCTTTCATACAAATAGGCAATAAAGAAGGCGGATAAACTTACTAATACCATGCCGATATAGGCACTATTGATAATGGCCATACTATCCGGAAGCTTGGCCTCTATAGACTCAATGAAGATAATGCCAGCCCCCACTGAAAGCAATAAACCGAAAGCACGTGGGACAAAGTGTCCTTGTCTTAAACCTACCCAGACTAAGGCGGCACCTTCTAATGACCACACGGCTGCAGTCCATCGTCCATCGAAATATAAAGGAATAGCTAAACTGGCAAAGGTCACACCTAATGCCAAAAATGACTCCGCTAATAATCTAAAGCCATTTTTTTCAGGTTGCCATAACACCCTAGCCAATACTAGATAAATACCTGCCATCGCCACAGCTGTAATCGCTTGCCCATATTCAAACTGTTCAACCAACTTACTCTGTAGTGCAAAGACAATGAGTGGTAAACCAAAAACTAATGAACCATCTACATAGCCTTTTAACTTAGGTGCTTGTTTAAAGGCAAATAGAATTGAAATCGTTAAATAGAAGAAATAGAACAGAATAAGGAATGATTCTGTCGAGGCAAAAAACGCTGGTTGATAGGCTTTTAAACCCCAAGCACCACTAATTGCAAAGGTGAATATAAAACCTACTAAATTAAGAAAGCGCCATGATTTAAACCATGCAATACCAAAAATACCAACATTCAGTAAAGCATAATAAGAGAAAAGTGTAATATGACTGCCACTTCCTGTGGACATCAATACGGGTGCTAAAAAACCACCAACGATGCCAAATAAAGCTAAAGATCTAGCATTTTGCTGTACTGCTAACAACCCTGTAAGCACAACTAATAACAGCATCATTATCATGCTAAAACTAGCAGGCAATAAATGATAAAGCTTACTGGCTGCAAATACGGTTAAATACAGCATACCTAGCCCTGCACCTTGTAGAATCAGGCCATATTCCAGTTTTTCTTTACGTAAACGCCAACCAGCTGCTAGCAATCCTAGGCCTGCAGCAATAACACCTAATAAGCGGAATTCAATTGGCAGTAAGCTTCTATCAGCCGCATATTTGAATAAAAAGGCAACACCAAAGAATAAGACAATTGCCCCAACCTTAACCACCACATTCCCTTTGGTGAAAAAATCTTTTATTGTGGAGAGCACCTTATCTGCAAAATTAGGTTTCCTAGGTTCTGTTTGCTTAGTGTGTTGCCAACTTGCACTATCCCAGTCAGATTTTACTTTCTTAGGTTTGGGAGTCTCATTAGATTCTGAAGCTATATTAAGCTCACTAAGCACCTCATCAACCGAAGCGCTTGCCACTGGTTGAGTTACTTGCGCTATTTGCTCTGATAACCCTGTCACATTTGTAGTTGGATCGCGTGATTTTTTAGATTCTTTTTCAAGGCTGTCTTTGCCTGTCCGAAAAGTATTGAGCAACTTTATTGTTCTAGCAAGATCTTGCTCTAACTTGAATATTCGTCCCTTCATTGAGGCAAGCATGCCAAATGCTAAACCTATAAATAGTCCTGCAACCAGTCCTTCTTCTTCACCTACAGCGCCACCAATAAAAAGGCCTAGTAATACTAAAACTATGGTTGTCATTCCACTCATCCTTATGGGTATCTACCTATAAAATTGTGCTTCTAATATACCTTAAGATTGACTTTCAAAATACCGTTCAAAAAAAATAGTTAACTTATTCAAACTATTAGTATAAATTTGAAACATTCTGATTACTCTTTGGTCGAAATCAAGGTGTTTACTCCAAACATCATTTACAGCTAGACTAAAGATGTTAGTTTTCAATAATAACGAGTTCAATTGGTGGTAAATGGAAAGACAACAATACAATACGCAAGAACGACCTGATTTTCTTGTAAAGTCGACACAAGGCGTAGTGCTCACAGCAGCACTTATGCTAACGCCGTTTACGATTAATAACCTCATCCAAGGTCGTTATCTTCTCGGCGCTTTTACATTACTTATTCTCATTCTTTGCTCCATAAGTGCTTGGTTTTGTTATCACGGTCATTACCATCTTAAAATCAACTTATTCGGCATCACACCGCTTATCATCATTGCTATCGTAACCGGTGTCCATCAACTAGGTGTCGCGGGGTCTTATTGGGCAACACTAGGGATTATTGCATTTTATTTTATACTACCCCCAAAACCTGCATCAGTGGCTAACCTTATATTCATTGTGATCATTTTTCCTACAGCATGGGCCGCATTAGAACCTGCTATAGCGATGCGCTTTTTTGCCGTACTTTTAGGAATAAGTTTATTTATTTATTTCTCAATTAGTGAAATTTACAAACAACACTACTTATTAAAATCTACAGCTATTACCGATAGCCTTACCGGTCTTAATAACCGTTCATTACTCCAAGCAACCCTAGAAAATGCTATCAGCCAAAGTCATCGTTCAAATACGCCGATGGCCATTTTAATGTTAGATATTGATCACTTTAAAATGATTAATGATCAATTTGGTCATCATATAGGCGATATGGTTTTAAGAAAGACGGGCGATATATTGGCTAAGTCGTTTCGCTCCAGTGATAGTGTCTTTAGAATTGGTGGTGAAGAATTTCTGGTTCTTATTTACAATACAGATAAAGCCAATGCCTTTATCGTTGCTGAAAAATTAAGACAAGAATACGAACAACTTTCTTTAATTGATGGTCAAACCGTCACCATCAGCATTGGCGTATCAAGTCTTCAAGCAGATATAAACTGGGAGCAATGGATGAAACAGTGTGATAAAAATATGTATAGCGCTAAAAATAAAGGTCGTAATCAGGTGTCCGCATGATTAAATCCCCTGTTACCGAATTACTCAATTCACACTCTATTCCCTTTAATGTGGTGACAATCCCTCTTTCTGATGATAAAAAACCAATTCGTAATTTAGAAGAGTTACTTCAATCTGAAGGACGAGACCCAGATTCTGTCGTGCGCAGTTTATTATTCAAAACACCGTCAGATGAGTTTGTCTTACTTGCTGTTGCAGGTGGAGGGCGAGTTGATTGGGGAACATTACGAAAACACCTTGGAGAACGCAAGTTAAGAATGGCAGAGTTTGATGAAGTTGAGCAAGCAACGAGTTATATTGTTGGCGCCGTTCCTCCAATTGCATTACCCAATACTGTTCGTATCGTGGTTGATGATAGTGTGATCGGATTTGATAATGTCAT
>ENA-ORXI01003514-ORXI01003514.1-sediment-metagenome-genome-assembly--contig:-NODE-3514-length-10485-cov-8.262394_pt1 | contig 10485 bp, 6 predicted proteins | sample MGYA00237861_ERZ511468 | MGnify/ENA primary metagenome ERZ511468 (study PRJEB26299, sample SAMN06266213) | sediment metagenome | isolation source: Hudson Canyon methane seep mesocosm | place: USA:Hudson...
TTGTTACAAAACCTTCATCTCCTAAATAAATCTGGTTTTTTAATTCAGTCCATATTTCAATATTCTGAAGAGAAGGGTCGTAGTTAAAGTTTGAGCGTGAGTTCCATAAAAAACAGGTCTAAGAAAGTGTCCTGCTTTACTTGACCATTACAGTTAGAGGGGGTTCTGGAATTACGCCTTAAAAGAAGGGATATCAATTAAACGGTAATTCAGGTTTTTACTGAAACGCATCAGGATGTGTGTTAGCATGATTTCAGATTATAAGTTATACACTGGCTGGTTTCAGGTTTTTTGAGAAAATAAGGGTAGGTGGGCTTTTTTTAAAAGCATTGAGAAATTTCCAAGTATAAGCCTTATTAATCAGAATGTTCGGTTAGTTGGCCTAGCGTTGGGTGCTTAAAAAGTAAGTTAAAGTAAGACCAATAGCCATAAAAAGTCATGTAAAACTAATGAACTTCAAAATACGGATGCTCTTATGAACATTAATAGTATCAAAAAACATCTTTGTTTTTTTTGATAAAGATGATTCAAAAAAATCATCAGTCAGTGTTGCAATGGCATAGACAAATACTGCTGAGCAGTGTGGTGCTTATCATTCTATTCATTGTTAAGCCTTCGCTTTCAATGGCCTATGATATTACTCATACGGCAAATAGCACAAGAATCCACAATATTCTAGAGGTCGATTTCCCTAGTCGCTATGGTGATCGTGTTATGGCTTGGGTAAGTGGTTGTACAACCATTGATTTTGATCCAACCACAAGGGATTACGATTTCTCTCCCGATCAGGAAAATCTTGATCCCACTAGGGATATTTTTGATGGTATCGGCTGCCCGTGGGTGCCTAATCGTTTTGGGCGATTTGGAATTTCACGAGCACGGATCATTTCTAACACAATAAAAGACTTGGGTGTTTATACACTGCGCTGTACAAATTCGGGTATAACAAGAGCAGACTGTTATCGTACGGTTGACCCTGATGCTTCTTGGTGCGGAATAATAGGATACTACTGTGGGCCCTCATATCTTCCTCCTGGAGCTATAGATGTCACTGTTGAGATTATCAACCATCCGCCTCATATCACCGTATCGTCTACGGGCACAAATTTAACACCCAGCGGGCATGCAAGGTATAACTCAAGAATTAGCTTAATGGCGAGTGCTACAGACCCTGACCCTGGAAACATCGATTTATTTTGGGAAATAAAATATCACCCTCCAGCTGCAAGCTCGCCCTCTTTTTCCGGATCACCAACAAGAAGCCGAAGTTCATCAGATTTACAATTCAACGACGAGAGTGATTTTGGTCTCTGGGTGCTTGAAGCGATTGCTGATGATGCGCAGGGTGAGCGTGTCCGTAGAGAAGTTGAGATCAATGTAGTAAACCAAGTGCCCAGGCCGGTTATTAGCGGTGAAACACGCGTGCCATTTGGCAGTGATATCTCACTTTCTGTTTCAGCGGATGAAGATGGTGGTGACTATACATTGCTTGTCTGGGAAGCACTTGAGCCGGGGGCTACTACCTGGGGTGTTGTGAGTAACGATCCGGTACTGACCATGCCAACTCATGTCAATAGTGTGGGGAGCTGGAGATTTCGTGTAAAAGTCACTGATAATGAACCATCACCATTAACGGGCTCTTCTGCTGAATTCAGCGTCGAAGTTTATAATGAACCGCCGGTACTAACGATCAGTTCAGTTTCAACGCCATTTGCCCGAGTTGGTGAAAATTCAAATTTTGTTGCAGAAGCTACCGACCCTGATGGTGGTGATGTACACATTCAAGTACGGGTTTTACAAGTGCCACAATCATCAGAAATTACCGTCGGCAGTATTATTCGCAGTGGCAGCAACAGAATTGACTTTTCGCGTTTAAATGTTGCAGCCGATGCAGGCACCTGGATTTTTGAAGTTACCGCCCTTGATGATGAACCTGAGTCCTGGCAGGAAAGTGACACCGAAGAAGTTTTTATTGTGGTGGATGCTGATCCTAAAGCAGAGATTACCCAGGTCGGTGGCTCAGTGCCGATAGGCTCACTCACCGGCTCGCTGACATTATCCAGCGCCGATTCATTTGACCCTGATTCACCTTGTGAAAGGGAACCTCTTCGTTGTCACCTGACTCATGATGGCAGCGATGCGCGAGAAATTTCTCGTTCCATTATTGGTCGTAACTGGATCGTACTTGAAGGTGCGCTGGATGATGGTACTTACCACCCTGTCGGGCCAGTGCAGGAAGTGTTTGGTATGCGTAATGGCAGTGAGGAGTTAAGCTTTCCAATGGCAGAGTTGCCGACTGGGTTATGGACATTTGAGTTAGTCGTTGAGGATGGTGAGGGTAATACAGATTCTATAACGCATATGGTTGAGGTTGTTAATGAAAACTCACGCCCCCTGGTATTTCTATCCCCTCCAGCGCGCTACCTAATCTCACCATTCGGAATATCGGATACTTTAATTGGTTTTAAAGGCGGTTTAAGCTTTGATCCCGATAATATTTTAACAGGGAACCTGCCGGGTATTGACAAATACAGTTGGGATGTATTAGTTAATGGTATAGATTGTCTTAATATACCACTTAGTGAAAACTCTCCAAGCTATGAGTATGAGCTCTTTAAACCTGGTTTTGTGATAACCTCTGAATGCCAAGGTGTATGGAAAGTGGAACTCAGTATTGAAGACGATGATATACCTATGCAAAACAATAGTGCATCTAGCGTATTAACCATCGGCACATGCGAAGGTATTGTGTGTATTGATTTTCCGACGGAAAGCCTAAGGAAAATCGTTGATTTTGCGGATAACACCGATGTGTTAATTTTTTATCACGTTGATGCACTTGCATTAACAGATCAACGATTCAATTTTGGCATGTATGCCAAGTTGGACATTTACCATCAGAGTGACTTATCAACACCGGTATTTACTTCGATTAGCCCCAATGTAGTTACCCACCGGGTAAGTCCTCTACTCGTGTTCCATTGGGATGGTTACTGGGGTTCCGAGCGCCCTCAGTCTGGAAAATATTCTATAAAGCTCAGTTTATTAGGTCATTCTCAGGTACCAGTGGACGCTCTTTTTGAAGACTTTGAACGTGATGCTATTCATATTGAAGTAGATGAGCTGAGCATTACGACAGATAGTGATGTTTATGCCAATGTTGATCAATTAAATGAAGGTAACGATACCTTATCCATAGGCTATGAAATAGATGGCAGGGTGACACCTGATCGAGTTGAATGGCGCTTGCTTGACCAAGCCAATGATATTGTTTATAGACAGGACTTGATGCCGGCGCTGAGAGGGCGCATTGACTGGGATGGGCAGGTAAGATCCGATACGCCGATTGGTACTGGGCAATATACCGTCGCAGTTGAAGCATTTCTGCATGGTGCATCTTTAACAGGTGTTACCTCGCACGAGGTGATACTCTATCAGTTACGCTTTGAAACCGTGGCTCATTCTCCGGATCTGGCTGTGATGGTCAATAATGATGATGACAACTTAAACGGCCAGGCAGATATGGGTGAGGGTGTGGCCTTAGTCAGTGATGAAAATGATTTGCTGGAGGTGAATCTTGTTTTTGAGCCTGCTATGGAAGGTCGTCTCGAAGTATTAAGCAACGATACGCCGCAGAAGATTAAGTTATATGCGAATGCTAATCGTGGTGGAGGCTCATTAGCGATGCCGCTCACTTATAATTTACCAGTAGATACTGTGCCGCCAATATTTATTGAAGCAACACAAGTTGGTGTTGCAGACCTGCGCCTGCTTTTTACACCAACTGAACATGCAGTATTAGAAGACTCGGTACTGGAAGTAAAAAATATCGGTATTGAAATTTCAAATTGGGAGCGAGCACCCACCTTATCAGTGGATATCGCGCATCTGGATCACGCATATACGGAAACGGCTGCAGCTATTCCGCGCAACTCTAGAGTGAATAACTTTATCGATGATGAAATTGACCGCTTTCATATCGGTGTGGATGCACCGAATTTAAATGCCGATTCTGCACGCCGCGAAACGTTTACCGTTAATATCAGTACTGCGCTTGATGATGGTAGCGAAGATGATAACCCAACACCTATCACTGTGCGCGAATCAAGCCGAGCAGGCGCGCGCGATGTTGATTCAGGCTTCTTTTTATCCGAACCACAAATACTGGTAACCCAGGATATTCAAAACAGCTCAGACAGTCGTGCTGATGATAATTTTCGCGCGCATGACGGCATTACTGCCGCACGTAATGATGATGCGTTAAATGACCGGACCCATCGGGCAACTATTGATGGCGCGGTTAAAGTGACTTTGACTCAAGATGCTATCGAATTAGATCATACTATTCCCATATGCCAGCGTAATCCTGAACAGCGTCGAATCGTTAGAGTCAATGTGACCATTTTTAAAGATCCAGATACTGGAATAGGTTATGCCAGTACAAATCATGTTCTCGAGGAGTTTAAAAGAGCAAATATTGCCTGGTCACCCGCGTGCATTAAATTTGAAATTAACAACATTAATACTGCCGATGCTCCGACATCTCAAATTGAAGGCATGACATCTAATATTTTTGGAGATCAGGTACTAAATTATCCACATGATACTGACATCATTATCGAAAGGTATTCGGGGTTTGCCAGTATTAATACATTAGAATTGTTTATAGTTCCACGTATTATTATACCTTTCAACAGTGAACGCCGAGTATACGCATTAGGCTTAACGCTAAGCCCGGTTGCTGGAATTGCTGATTTGGGGTTAAATACCTTTGTCTTTTTAGGAAATAATCTCGAAGTTTCCAACCGTACATTAGCACACGAAATGGGGCATGCATTAACTAATGGCCTAGATGTGGATTGCCCGCCACTCCCCATCTTTTTCCCTGTTCAGCCGACCCAAGAATGTGACAGTACATATAATCCGGATGATAGTCCATTTAATAGATATCGTCGTTTCGATCGTATGACGGAACGCAATGCACGCAGGGATCGGGCTGAGTGGCACGCTATCCCTGGAGATGCCTCTTCAACACCGCCGCATCGTTTTTTACAAGGTAATTATCTGCTGAGGGTGCCTCAATGATATTTTTAAAGCAGTTTGCACTTGATGCCTCAAATTTTTTTCTTATACTGGTGCTTATATGTGCTCCGTGTAGTGCTCAAACGACAAGTCTACAGGTGGTAGCTAATAACTCTTCGCAACATGTAACAAGCAAAGCTCTAGGCCAAGCGGTTAATCGTATTGTCTACTCTATCCATGGCTTTACTCCGGGCGATCCGAAAATGTCGGCAGCGTTAGCATTGTTGAAAAATAATGCAACTGAAACAGTAGCGTTTATAAAACAAAATCACACGACGGCTGAATTGGTGCGATTTCTTCAAGAGGAAAGTAATAGCAAAGAAGTGAGGCGGTCAAATGCTCTGGGGATGATTATTATTACATTAGGCAAACTGGAAAATACTGATGCCAATGATTTATTGGGGCAATGGTATCTTGAGCTTCAGGAGCAGCGCAAAGAAACTGCAAATAATAACAAGCTAGAAAAGGAGCTAGTCATTTATCAATATTTTATATTGCATAACTTGCGTGGGCGCTATGTAAAGCCAGTTGCAGATTCTATTCTCAGCCGACTTGCGAAAATGAATGAGAATGAGCGTAAACTTTCGCTGCTTTATCTGGCAACCAGCGCAAAAGGGCAAACTGAGGTCAGAGATCAACTGAAGCAATTATTAGCGAGTAATACGGCTTTAGCACAAGATTCCTTTATGCAGAAAACACTGCATGCATTGGCAGAAAAATGATGTTGCTATTGAGCCTAAAACCGAGCTATATATTTAAATCATTATGGTTAATTGCCTTGTGTTGTTATGCGCTCAATGTATTTGCTGTTAATGGTGAGTATGGCGCACCTCAGGCTTCACGAGCTGGTTTGAGTTTGCCGGGCGCAGTCAGCTACGATGCATACAGCAATCGCCTGCTGGTTGTTGAAACCGGACAGCACCGCATTGCCTACCAAACTTTACCTGATATATTTACTGGCGCTGACTGGCATTACTTTGCTGAAAGCACCGAGCGTGATGTGCCCGAGGCCTTAAATGAGCCACAAGGTATTGCAGTAGATTCCGCTGGCAATGTGTATGTGGCAGATACCTTTAATAATCAAGTTAAACTGTATCGTTACGACAGTAGTAACGGGAATTATTCGCTGGATTCCAGATTTACGCATGAGACGAGAACAGTTGTAGACAATATCGCTATAGATCGACCTCGGGATATTAGTATTGCTGGAGATGGTACTGTTTATCTGCTGGACTCCGGTAATCGCAGAATACTTTCAGCAACAGGTCCTGATGCACAACGCTGGGTAGTGCATCATGTTAGTACTGACTGGCTAGACCCTCGGGGACTTACTGTTGCGGCAGATGGTTCTTTGTATATTGCCGATACGGGTGGGCACCGTATTGTTCATTTACAAACGGATGGAAGCCTGGATTCATTTGGTCATTATGGCAGAGGTCGCGGTAAACTGCGATTTCCCCATGATGTTGCCCTAGACAGCAGTGGACGTATCTATGTTGCTGATACGCATAATCAGCGCATTGTGGTTTTTGATTCGCAGGGCAACTATTTTCGTTCATTAGGCGCAGCTCCGTTACTTAAAAATCCTGAGAAAATTTTTGTAGATAATGACGGTCGTGTCTTTGTCGCTGATATGGAGCGTGATGATATCATTGCCTTTCTGGGACCGGATTTTCCAGCACGTTATGATGGTTATATTCGTACATCTCCATTAGATGATGGCAGCGAACCTTTTTCAGATGCCGATAATCGTTTATCACCGGATATATTAGTGCGCAGTCGAGCCGATCTCGATGTCGCTGCGGCCGCTATAGATGGGTTTGTAGCATATGGCAGCGATGCCGTTATTCCCGGTAACCAATACTTTGTCTATTTAATGTTGAATAATGGTGGTCAGCAACCCCTGCCGCCGGGTGTATTAAAGCTATATAGCTCAGAAATTGATACGGTCGAGCCGTTGTATCAATTCCCTGAAGAATGGTCAGCGAATAATTTTTACCGCTTTAATCCCGGTGGCTCTGGTCGTATTGCAAACAATACATTGCGATTACCTGAAATTCCAGGCACAGTTTTGGGTGCTGGCCCTAGTGAACTAGATCATCACCGTGTTGCAGTCGGACCGTTGGTGTGGCAACCGGAAGGCAATGTAACAGGTTGTGATAGTGAGCTGCTATTGATGGCTCGTCATGTCAATCTCTACGATTCAACAGCTCATGCGGAGGGTCTGGAACAAGTCGCTTTAAGTAATAATGTTGCTGTTAAAAGTGTTCCATTTGTTGAAGCATCATGCATTCCATCACCAGACCGTTATGAAAGTAATGATCGTCTACCAGATGCTGTTACAGTCAATGAAACCTGGGTGCATCTACACGAGCGTTGTCCGTTAAGTGAAGTGCGTGGTAGCGGTAGGTCTTACCCGGATACCATCTGTGCTGACCCTTTTGAAAATCGGACAAGGTCATTACATGCTGAAGAAATCTGGACGATGGAGATTGCTAATCTCAGCTTGCACAGCCGCACCGATGAGGATTTTTTATTAATTCCATTACCTAAGCTAAGCGACCCAATTTATCAACTAGATGATATTAATACAGTTGAAATAAGAGAACGATTCGGACACCATGATACATATGAGCCGCAAGTGATGCCAGAGTGTGGTGCGGTCTTGCGTAAAGCGTTTGGCCCCGAAGGCATAAGTCGTGATGCCTATGTTAATGTTTCCACTGAGCTCGTCATTCAAATTATTGCCGAAGAACCACCGGAAAGTTCGGTAGCTCCGCACGGACTTCAAGTCGCTGGCGAAAGCTTAAGTATTTACGCTGATGGTGAACGCAACCCGAGCTATGTTAGGGGCTCACGGCTCATAAAACGCCTGCATTGTCCACAGAGTCGTCATGATTTGAATGCCATTGCTATATCGTTGGGTGAGTATATTGATGGCTCTGATGATCGCCCTAGGCTTCGTGATGTTTTGGCGACAGGGGGCTACAAAGTTTCGCTGAGTTACATTAGCTCAATTGATTGGCAAACGCCTCGCTTTGTTGATGAGTTTGAAGGTACGCCGAGACTAGGCTGTATTGGCACTGGCCGGTTTAATGGAGGACCGGGCTTACCCTCATTAGGAATGGGTAGTAGCTTCAATTTTATTCCGCAATTCCATTTTCCTTTCTGCGCTGACTTTGGTCGGTTTGGTTTCTTTGACCAATTCCCTATTGATCCAGGCAGAAACTGTTTAGCCGATGGTCCGGGGTGTTGGGATTTCTCCAGATTCCAATGGCCGGAAACCGAAACACTTTTTGATTTATTTCTAATAGGAACTGAACCACTGGAGCTTGCATTAATTAGCTCCGATGGCAAACCAATTGAATCAAGGGTATTGGGCACGCAATTTTCGCGACAGCAATTAAGAGAACTCACGAGCATTGATCTGGAAGAATTCAGCCTGCCAGGCACGAGCGATATTAAATTGTATTCAACGCGTATGCAAATCAGTTCCTTATCTGCCGGAAATTACGGGCTATCTATAAAAGGGAATCCAGGTAAATATGCCATTAGTATGCTTACACCTGTAGTTGTGGTCGATAACAATGAGACGCAACCGACTGAGCCAGAAATTTCAAGTGATAATAAAACATTTTTCCTACTGACTTTTATTGTGCTAATAGTGGCAGTAATATTACTTAGCTTTATGTTCGCACGTGCTAGGTAGCTCGTGCAAAAAAAAATGCTCACTATCTCTATGTGGTTGGCTGGTTATGCAGTACGTTGTAGTTTGAAGTGGGGCTAAAGGGAAAGACTAACTGCGATAAATAGTTCCAATCAAATGATAGCCAAATTTAGTTTTAATTGGGCCGTGTACAGTTAGTACAGGTTTTTTGAAAACGACATTATCAAAAGCCTTGAGCATTTTACCTGGGGGAAACTCACCAAGGTTGCCACCATTTTTTGCGGAGTTACACAGTGAATGTTTTTTAGCGAGGATATCAAATTCAGCACCACCGGCTAATTTCTTTTTGAGTACTTCGGCTTCATCTTTAGTTTTTACCAAAATGTGTCGTGCACATGCTATTGCCATTTGTAATTTGCTCTTCGTTTGTAGTTTGACAACAAGATTTTGGAATATATAGATTATCGCTTAACACTTTGGGCGTGTCATAAGTTTAAACGACTGAAAGGCAAGCAACGAAAAGCGAAAGCTTGGTTAAACGAAGTAATTGAGCGAGATCCAACTCTTTTTGTACACTGGTTACATAAGAGAGCGAGGGTTAATCAATAGGAGCCGTATGAGTCGAGAGGTTCACGTACGGTTCTGAGAGAGCCTAAAGGGGAGGTTCCTTCGGGCTACTCGACTGGGGAGGGTTAGAGAGAAACTAGCCCTTACCCGATTTAGGGTTTCATTGCATACAATAATATAAAGCTTCACTGTATTCTAATTGAAATTTCTTTATTATTTGCATTGAAAAGAAATGATGCATCCTCAAATTTGGGTTTACCAAAAGTCTTTTTTCCACTAAACCCAAGCAACTCAGTTGGATAACCGAAAAAATTTTTATCTACTTCTGTATTCTCATTTGTATCTTGGTAAACAGCTACAGCATACTTTCCTGTCATTAAATTGTAAAAAGTTGCTTTAATATGATTTTTAGTACTGTCTAAAATTTGTCCTTTAATGTATTTTTCATTTTGAAACCCTGATTCACTATCAAAAATTGCTATTCGTATTTTGCCGTTATTAGGAACAATACCACTCACTGATACCTCAAGTGTCTCAGCACAAGAAACAGTTTGAAAAAAAACCAAAGTTATAAAAATGAAATATTTTTTCACTCTACCACCTCTACTAGATAGGGGAATAAACTTGTTGAAATAGATAATATTGCCCAGAATATAATAGATGTAACTGGCCATATTACTCGCAATGGCTCTTTATTCTGGAATTGTTCCCAACCTATATCGTTCTCAGTATCATAAAAAGATTCTATTTCTAATAAATACTCTCTTATAGTCCGCATCTGAAAATAAATTCCTAATGAACGCATTCCGAAAAGAGATGTGGCTATAAAAGCTAGCCAAGCTAAGTAGAAAACAGTTGTTGAAGTTGGATTTGAAGCACACCAACTCCAAATTGCACCTACCATCATCAAAGAGTACACTTCGAGGCTTCTTGTTTCTTTTCTTAAGTCAACGTATATATTTCTTAAATATTCGGTTTCTTTTTGAAAGTACTCCCAAGATTTTTCATCATTTAGCTTCATAGAATATACTCAAAATATGAAATTAACCAAGAACCCTAACACAAAAATCACCCGTCTTTATCGGGTGGATTTTTAAGTTATAAAGACTAGAAAAAGCACAGTATTTACTTTACCATATAATTTTACTTCTCATGCTCTGTGTCTTTAT
>ENA-ORXI01003516-ORXI01003516.1-sediment-metagenome-genome-assembly--contig:-NODE-3516-length-10480-cov-9.498318_pt1 | contig 10480 bp, 8 predicted proteins | sample MGYA00237861_ERZ511468 | MGnify/ENA primary metagenome ERZ511468 (study PRJEB26299, sample SAMN06266213) | sediment metagenome | isolation source: Hudson Canyon methane seep mesocosm | place: USA:Hudson...
CTTGTTAATGAAGGAGAAGCAGCAAGCGATAAAGGTAAATAATAAGCGAATCCCACCACCTGTAGGAGTGGCTTCTAGCCACGAATGTAGACTTATTATTCTCGTTCCCAAATTCTATTTGGGAATGCATGCATTAAGCTCTGCTTACTGATAGTCACAGCCGGAGCTGTTGTCTCATGTATTCCCAAGCTGGAGCTTGGGAACAAGTAAGCTGGGGCTTGGGAACAAGTAATAATAAAATGAGCGAGCCTATGGCACGCGGCCAAGTTTCCGATTTCGTAGGGTATATCCTGCCATTCCCTTTCTTATAAAACAAGTGTTTATATAGTTAATAAGCCGAATCTTTGGGAGAGTAAAGAATAATCAAAGAGGGGGCTACTAATTTATTCAATAAGTGAGGCCTCACAAGGCTTTATTCTCACTCCCAAATTCTATTTGGGAGTGCATGCAAAGTAAGCTCTGCTTACCGATAGTCACCGCGGGGGCTGTTGCCTCATGTATTCCCAAGCTGGAGCTTGGGAACAAGTAATAAGTGAGGCCTCACAGGGCTTTATTCTCGCTCCCAAATTCTATTTGGGAGTGCATGCAAAGTAAGCTCTGCTTACTGATAGTCACCGCGGGGGCTGCTGCCTCATGTATTCCCAAGCTGGAGCTTGGGAACAAGTAATCACGTTGGACACCAAAAAAACCTTGATTATATACATTAACCAAGCAGCTTCTTAAGGCATGATGAAAGATGTCGAGAGCCAGGGGGCTCTTCATAAGCAATGACTTTGAGTGTAGTACGTATAGCAAATGAAGATGACAGGTGAGTGACTAGAGGTCTTAAAATTAAGGCAATGTGATGAGCTTAGCAAAATACAATAAAAGCCCTTGAAAAAGAAAAATACTGAGTATATATTGTAGAGCCTTCTGGGTGGGCGCAAGTATTAATTGCCCGCTTGGATAACTATAGAAGCTGTAAGCGGGGGGGGGGATTTAGCCTTATATCAAGGTTAGATTGATATAAGGCTATCAATGAAATATTAGGCTAATGACGTGCTATGGGGTTCGGCTAAAATATAAGGGAATTGCTGTAGGTGACTAAAATAGCTTGCAAAAAAGAAAAAACAAACTAAAATGTTATTCAAGTATTCTTAAAAGGGTATGATTTTAGTTTGACAGGGTGAGACTAGCTCTGTTATATTTACCAGCCAAAAGTTAATTAGTTGCTAAGTTTAATCTGAATGTTAGGGGGTTGTAGTTGAAAAGAACAATAAAAGTGCTGATGACAATTCCTGTTATGTGTTTATCAGCATGCGCAGTAAACCATGATTACCAAGATTTCTTAGACTCAAAAGCGGTAGAAGTTCGCGTAGCAGGGCGATGGGATGCTTTGGTTAAGCGCGATAATGTAAAGGCCTATGGTTATTTGACACCTAACTATCGTGAAATGACATCCCAAGAAGATTATATGAAAAGCGTTAATCCTAGGATAGTATGGGATGATTTTGATATAATAAGAACACGTTGCGAAGAGCAAGTATGCAAGGTGAATGTTGAATCGAAATATCATGTTCCTCCTATGTTTGGGATTCCTCGCGGAATGAACGCGACGGAAATCGTCAAAGAAACGTGGATGTATGATAGTAGTGATTGGTATTATTTACCCCCTCAAGGAAAGTAGTGGGTGCTGAATTGGTGGTTTTCTGCCATGAGGTTGGTTGCCGGTAGCCCAGCAATCAAGTTTGGGATACTCAAAAGAGTGTCTTTATTTATGGAAATTTTATTTTTTTCTCTTAACTTAACTAAGGAAGCAATATGAAGCTTAAAAAACTTAATAAAGCGCTAGTTGCGGCTGGGCTTGTTGCAGGTGCAGCAATCTCGATGCCGTCACAAGCTGTAGTAATGTCTGATGATGGAACGGGTGAAGTATTAATCTACCCATTCTATACAGTGCAAGGCCCTGAAGGTGCTCCACGTACTACATTGTTCACTATTACTAATACAACTGCTGATTATAAAGCAGTTAAAGTACGTTTTCATGAAGCGCATAACTCTCGTGATGCACTAGATTTTAACTTGTACCTATCTCCAGATGATGTATGGACGGGCGCGGTTTCTCGTAATGCTTCAGGTGTAGCGCAGTTATCAACAAATGATAATAGCTGTACTATTCCTTCGCAAATCATGAGCCAAACAAATTCATTCAGTACTTTAGCTTATACACAAACCAGCAATAATGATGGTGGTAACCAGAATGAGCTTCGTACTAACGAAGGTTATATCGAAGTTATTGAGATGGGTGTAATTGCTGCAGCTACTGATATTTTAGTAGCTGGGACTGCTCCTGTTGCTGCTTACGGAAGCATTAAAACATTAGGTGATGCAATTCTTCACGTTAATGATATCCCAGGTGGTGTTATGGATGTGGGTGCTGGTGTCCCTGCTGGTTGTGTTGCATTGCAACATACTGCTTTAACAGGTGGTACATGGGCGATTGGTAGCAATGGTGGTTCATTAGATACAACACACATAGGTGTTACACAGCCTACTGGTGGTTTATCAGGTAGTGCATTGATCGTACAAGCATCAGCAGGTACTGTTGCTGCATACAATGCAACTGCGTTGAAACATTTTTATGATGTTGTTCCTAGCGCTAACCCAGCAGCTGTAGCGGCTGACGAAGAGACTTGGAATAGTACTACTGCTGGTTCTTTACCTGCAACTACTACTGCTCGTGCCTTTGATGATCTACACAGCTTTAAAGATTTAGATGCGGCGACAGCCAATGCAAGATCTATTCAAACTTACCCTAACTTGGCAATGGCTTATCCTCAAGAGAGTGATATTTTTGATGCTGACACATTAACAAACGCTAATGCTTTATGGGTTGATAATGAATTAGTTTCTTCTGGTATAACAGCGGGTGCAGCCAATGTGTTGTTTGCTGCAGAAGAAGATATTGAAGTTGCTGCTGATCCAATAGCTTGTGGTGGTTTTAATGGTGTTGCTAGTGATGTAACTGGATCAGATGCAGAAGTTTGTGCAAACGCACGCCCTGTTTCAGCTGTTTTAGCTAAAACTAGCATCATGAATGAGTATGTACTTGAAAATGATGCCGCAGCGGGTATTGATTTCAGAACTGATGTTGTTGTTTCTTTTCCAACAAAATGGTATTTCAGTGATAATGGACTTTTTGACAGTGCAACAGGTACCGTTATAGACGATGCTGACGCGACTGTTACTGATGCAACTATGGATGCGTTAGTACTTGCTCCATTTGCTAATCAATTTGTTAGTTCAACTGACAGCGGTGAAAGAGATCAAGCTTGTGATAGATTCTCTATCAATGAAGCTGATGTATTAGGTGATGCTTCTAACGGTCAGTTATTTAATCGAGAAGAAGCGAAACCAAATGTTACTTCTTCAGGTTTAGTACCGTCTCCTGCAATTAATGTTGATGCTAGCAAAAACTTTATTTGTCATGAGTCAAACGTATTGACATTAAATGATGGTGATTTATTGACTTCACGTATTGCTAACGGCTTAGATGCAACGGTTGCTAACGCTGCAACGGGCACAAACTCATTTAACATTGATTTCCCTGCAGGCTTCCAGTCTGGTTGGTTTGAAATGGCATTTGATACAACGACAGCATCTATGGACTCTGAAGTGGGTGTTTCTGGAGCAGAAGCTATTGTTACTGTTGATGGTTTACCTGCAGTAGGCTTTGTTGTTGAAGGTTTAGTGGTTGGTGCTGATGGTTTTGAAGGTAACTTCACATTTGCATTGCCGCATAGCTCAAAATAAAACTGAGTTTAACTTAGTTTTTAAGGAAGGGTGGAGCTTGCTCCACCCTTTTTTTTGTTTAGGAGATTGTCAGTGAAGAAGGTTTTATTTTTAGTCGCAGCCGTGTGTTTATCTGTTAATGCAGCTTCAGCGACGGAGGAAGTACTAGTCAAGGGAGAGCAAACTCAGGTATTCAAAGCGCAGTTTCTTGGGGCACTGGAGCGCATGGATGAAAAAAAACGTAAGCAGTTTTTAAGTAAAGAAAATAGAGTGTTTAAAGCGGTTAAAAATTACTATATAACCAAGGCTGCACTCGCTAAAGCGAAACAATCCGGCTTATATGAAACACCAAAGATGCAGGCGTTAATTGAAAAAGCTGTTGGTGATGCGGTATTACAAGATATGTATCAAACTTATCTAGAAAAAGAGTTGGCCAAGAAAAAATTCATAGGCTTAGCTGAAGATTATTATAAGGGTAATAAAGAGCAGTATAAAACAGCGCCTGAAGTCGATGCCTCGCATATCTTAATTGATTATAAAGCCCAGTCTAAAGAAGAAGCACAAGTCTTGGCAGAAAAAGTAAGGCAGCAGTTAGTCGATGGCGAAGATTTTGTGACCTTAGCAAAACAGTATTCAAATGATCCGAGCGTGGTTAATAACCAAGGGCGCTTAGGATTTTTTAGCAAGGAAAAAATGGTCAAGTCTTTTAGCGAAGCGGCCTTTGCTTTAAAAGAGACCGGCGATATTAGCCCCGTTGTTGAAACAGATTTTGGCTTGCATATTATTCGCTTAGAAGCGATAAAAGACAGTGGTTTTATTCCTTTTGAACAAGTACAGAAAAAATTAGTAGCAGATCTTAAAAAGAAAGAAGTGGTTAAAATCAATGAACGCTTTAAGGCAGAACTATTAGACAGTAAAAATATTGAAATTAACCGTGAAGCTATTCAGTCTTTAGTGACTCCAGGGCGTGGCGATTAAGGAGTGCAACCTAAGTATCTAATAAATATTTTAACATTTCTGTAGGATGGGTAGAGTGGAATGCCTGCTTTTTAGGCATGTAATGAAACCCATCAGCCTTATGCAGAATGATGGGTTTCGCAAAAAGATGCTCTACCCATCCTACGTAAACACGTAAAATATAAATGTTAAAATAATTATGCATATGTACTTATAAAACGAGATTTAAGTTTGGCAGTGCTTACAATAAACGGTGGTTCTATTGGCTTGTTTTATTTCCATTAGAGGTTGCTGGCATTGTTGGCAGGGTAGGCCTGAGCGGCCATAAGTGCTGAGTTCTTGTTTAAAGTACCCTGGTTTACCATCACTACCAACAAAATCACGCAGGCTTGTGCCACCTTGTTCAATGGCGGTTTGTAGGATTCTTTTTACGTGCGTGACTAGTGTTTGGTAGCGTTTTAATGAAATATTTCCCGCTGCGCGTGTTGGTCTTATACCTGCATAAAAAAGTGCCTCTGTGCAGTAGATATTACCTATGCCAGTGACGATGCACTGATTCATTAAGAACTGCTTAATATTGACTTTCTTGTCTCTGGATTTTGCGTACAAATATTCGCCTTTTAAATCATTAGATAAAGGCTCTGGTCCTAGTTTGCTAAGCAGGGAGTGCTCAAAAGGTTTTTTTCCAAGCCATAAGACTGCACCGAATCGACGCGGATCGGTTAGGCGTATGGTTTTTTTGTTGGCAAAAGTAATATCAACATGGTCGTGTTTAGCCGCAGGAGTGTTTTCTGCAACTATACGCAAGCTCCCTGACATGCCGAGGTGAATAAGTAGGGTGCCAGTGTCAAAGTGTAATAACAAGTATTTGGCGCGGCGGCTAAGGCTTTTTAGTTCCTGCTGCTCAAGTAGTTCAGGCAAATCGCTAGGTATCGGCCAGCGCAGTTTGGGTCGACGTATGATGACCTGAGTAACGATTTTATTTTTTATATGGGGGCTAATGCCACGTAAGCTTGTCTCGACTTCAGGCAGTTCCGGCATGGCTTTTGTGGGTTGACTTAATAGTGAAGTAGCGAGTGAATTTCGTAACTGCTAAGTTGATCCCTGCCTTTAAGAAAGTCTAATTCTACGACAAAGGCTAAAGCTTCAACGGTAGCGCCTAGTTGTTCTATAAGTTTGCAACTCGCTTTTGCTGTGCCGCCGGTCGCTAATAAATCATCGATTAATAGTACGCGGTCATTTTTATCTAGTGCGTCAGTATGAATTTCTAGGCTCGCTGAGCCATATTCCAAATCATAGGAAACACTTTGTGCATCGTAGGGGAGTTTGCCAGGTTTTCTTAAAGGAATAAACGGTAAATTAAGCTCCCATGCGACTAATGAACCAAAGATAAATCCACGAGCTTCCATACCGGCAACGGCAGTAATATCTCTACCTAAAAAAGGCTGAATGAGTTGGTGTACCGATAAGCGCAAAGCTGCTGGATCTTTTACTAGCGGGGTAATATCTTTAAAGATAATGCCTGGTTTTGGGAAGTCTGGAATATCGCGTATTTTATCTTTAAGTCTTTGCATGTTATTTATGAATATTCTTTTTACGAAATGAACTAGGGCGTAGTTCATTGACGGCTAGGGGTTTGATAATGCAAAAGGCATCTTTGATGACGCGAAAAGCATTGAAGAAGCTCATTGTGTTCGCTTTAAAAAGATTGCTAATGCACAGTAAGGCAACACTGAAAAAATGCTTAATTAGAATAGTAGGGTTTCTGTCTAGGCCTGCTAATAAGCTGATGGGGCCGCCAGAGTTATCGCCGCCTTTACGTAAATATTCAAATACACCTTGTTTAAGTAGATCATTAGACATAACGCCATATAAAGCATTGGCCATAATATTGACGTTGGTATTGGCGTGATAGCGATCGTTATAATATAAATTAATCTTTTCGTGGATTAGTTTAGGATTATTAAAATCAGGCATCGCCAGTAAATGCGTGCTAAGTAAGTACACATCATTAAAGACAGCCGTTAAACCGCCGCCAGTGATGGGGTGGCGCATATTTAATGCATCACCTAACATAACAGCGCCTTCCTTTAGGACCGGTTTAGCGGGCATGTAATGGTTAGGCATGATTTTATAGTCATTCTCAAGCAGAGCTTGATCTAAACAATGCTTAAATTCTTTAGGTAAGAATGGAATGACGTTATTTTCAATATGGTGTTTTACTTCTTCTTTTTTTGGTGCACGCTCACCAGAAAAATCAATCAACAGGCGTGATTCTGTACTGGAAATTGGGTAGCAAATAAAAGGCGTCGGCGCTGATAAAAACACATGGCCATGATTTGGATAAGGGAGTTCGCAATCTTTTAAAATAAGTCCCACAAAAAATGAAGTAACGGTTTTTACATTGTTACTTAAGTCTTTACGAAAGCTAGAAAAGAAACCATCACTAGTGATCGTTAACTTGGCGTTGATAGTTTTAAGGTCGCGCGTGTGTTTTTCTTTGTACTTAACGCCGGTGACGACATGGTTCTCGTCTTCGATAAGCTCTGAAACCGTGCCGTGGATTTGTGTGATACTTGGGTTTTGCAGTGCATCTTCACGAATTTTTTGTAAAAAACGACCATTATGTAGTCCGACACCGCGATAATCTGTTGATTTATCTTGGTTGTATTCAATAGAAAATTCGTTGTCTTTGTTAAATAGAGCGTAACCATAAATAGGTTGTGCATCAAAGCCTTCAAGCACGCGTTCTAAGCCCATTTTCTTTAAGGTCTGTACTGCGCCAGGTTGCAATAGTTCGCCTACGATACGCCTTTTTTCTACATATTCCCTATCAACAAGTGCAATCTTGATACCTTTGGGTGCAAGATAGGCTGCAATTGTGGCGCCAGCCATCCCTGCACCGACAATGCAAATGTCAAATAAATCATTATGTTCAGAGGCTGTATGCATATGTATTCTTTATAATAGACTTTAACTGATTAATTTTAATATGAATAACTAATCTTTAATAGTGTTTGTGTTGATAAAAACGATTTAATGCCCAAATAGGGAAGACATTACGGTAAGCACTATAAGTAATCATACAATTATAGTTGAAAACGCCAGAAATGTTTTCTTGAGCCCAATCGCCATTTTCTAATTGTCGATCTAAAAGTAAGTTTATACCGCGTTGAATGGCTTCTTTTTCTGACGATTTTGCCGCTTGCAGGGCAAGTAATGCCCATGCCGTATTAACCACTTGTGATGTTTCTGCTTGGGAATAAACCATTTTTGCGCAGGATTCGTAGGTTTCGCCCCAGCCGCCATCAGTCATTTGCTTGCTCAGTAAGAAGTCACAGGCTTTATTAATGCAGTTTGTTCTTAGTTGAGCATCAATATAATCTTTGCCTTGAACTAAGGCTTCTATGCCAAACCAAGTAGCATAAGTGAAGCAAACTGCCCAGCCGCCATACCAAGAGCCATCGGTTTTTTGTTGTTTGACGATAAATTTTAAGCCACGAGAAATAGCCTGCTCTATTTTGTCGTGTTTATAGTCAGGGTAAAGCTCTAAAATTTCCAGTAAAGCAACCACACAAGCGGCACTGCATTCTGTCCAAGAATAATCAATCATAATATCTGCAAATACTTCAGACGGATTGAGTTTTTCTAGCCAGCTAGGGGCGCGACTTAGTTCATAAGTTGGCCATCCACCATTTTTATTCTGGTAAGACAAAATAATATCAACGGCTTGCTTTATGCGCTGATCACTAATATTTTGTTTGAATAATCCTGCTTTATGAATTGCGAGCGTAGCGCTTAAGCCTTCTGAGGTGCAGTCAGCAACAGGCCAGCCTTGTTCGGCAGTAGAAAAAGGCCAGCTGCCAATCATGGGGTGGCGGAAAAATTCTTCATGGGTTTCATGCTCTGCTAGGATTTGCATATCATCAATAAATTGATAGCTTTTTTCCAGCGTCTTAGGGAATAGTTTGCCTAAGTCACTTTCTAGCATGGCGCGTGTAGTGAAGGCGACATCCCATAACTGCGAGCCATTATAACCGCTCATCTTCATGCCATCTTCGGCTACCCATAAATAATCATACCAACGGGCAACATGCTTTTTGAATGGCTCGGACTTTTTTCCGTAGGCATGCCAAACGCACATAGAATTGATTGCTTTGTTGACTGGGCCGATATCAAGGTACTCAGTTTGCGCATCTTCCGCATCGATATATTTTAGAAGATAGTCACTTGCTTTGTTTCTTAGCCATTGCGGTCTGATTTTTTCATAGCCATTGGTGAAAGCATTCATCCATTTTAAAACAGGTGACTGGATGGTGTAGCAATCTTTTTCACAGACTTGGTTTCTTTGTTTTGGCCAGTCGATGCTAGCAAAATCTTCGTTATAGATTTCTTTGCGTAAAGATAAGATTAAATCATTTTCAGGTACTTGTATGCGCTGTGCATAGCAATAAGCCATCGGCAAATAGACCATGCGACTATGACACCAGTAACGAGAAGGGTGTACAGGTAACCATTTAGGGAATAGCCACATTTCAGGAAATAAGCTGTTAAAACCGTCCCAATCATATAAGTTCAAGATGGAAAGGTAGAACTTTCCCCAGGAGGGAATGCCAGTTGCACCGCCATTTTCTTTAATCCAAACTTGCGCTTTTTGTAATCTAGGATCCTCTTGAGGAGTGCCTAAAAGACGTAAAGAAACGTATTGCATGACCGTGCCAAACATCGTCGGTTGCCCTTCAATATGCATGCCCCAGCCACCATCGCTATGCTGGTGGTTGAATAGGTAAACCTTCATCATTTCTTGGTGAGGTTTAGGAAAAGGAGTGTCTGTCAGGTAAGCCGCTATTAATAAACCAGGCAGTAAAAATAGCGGGCCGCCATAATCGCCTGGCCAATGACCTTCATCACTTTGTAATTGACTGAAGTAATACATACCATTAATAAGGCTATCAATGAGCTTTTGTTCTTCTGTATTTTCTGCTTTGGGTCTAGTGCCTGAATAAGCAGAAGCACTCTTCTTTTGGTATTGCTGTCTAAAGACTTTGTCGCTAGCTGAAGGGTTAAGCTGACGATCGAAAGAAAAGTCTTTAGCAAAGTCTTGTAGTTCTTGCTCGGAAAAATCATCCGCATTATTTAAATGTGCAGCTATATCTTGAGAGTCAGGCTTGTAAGCCCAGATTTGACGACCTTTTTTGGTCAATAATTGCCAATTATTCCAGCTTGAATTTTCTTGCGACATAAATAGATATCCGAGTAGCCTTTTGCATGTAGTTATAGTGTAGCAATAATAAAGGGTGTGATTCTATAGTAAGTTGTAATTATACAACATACGCAACAAAATGTGATATAGATCTCACAAAAAACATTTTATTTATTGTGGTATATGTATTGTATTTTTTAAATATCAGCTATTTATGCTTACTTATTGATGTTTTTTCTATAATAAATTCGGATAAAACTTGAATTATAAGCAGCTCAATATTATACTTTTACCCATGAAAAAATTAATTTTTGTTGTTTTTTTGCTACTTTTTTCCCAAGGTGCCATTTCAGGTTCGATGGATGAACGTGTTTCTGATATTGAAGGGAGTTGGGCTGACACGCGTGAAATAGAGGCTGCACCTGAGCGTAAAAATATTTTTTTGCAGTTAGTGAATGATATTACGGACGTCGTTGTTGAGTTTCCTAGTCAAGCAGAGCCGCTTATTTTGAAGTCAGCTATTCTATTGACTATGGCTGAAGATGCATC
>ENA-ORXI01003517-ORXI01003517.1-sediment-metagenome-genome-assembly--contig:-NODE-3517-length-10480-cov-3.231952_pt1 | contig 10480 bp, 10 predicted proteins | sample MGYA00237861_ERZ511468 | MGnify/ENA primary metagenome ERZ511468 (study PRJEB26299, sample SAMN06266213) | sediment metagenome | isolation source: Hudson Canyon methane seep mesocosm | place...
ATAAGGGTTCATCCATTAATAGAATATGGGGTTTAACTGCCAACGCTCTAGCAATTGCTACTCGTTGCCTCTCTCCACCCGAAAGTTGAACTGTCGTTCTATCGAGAAGAGGCTTTATATCTAATAAATTTATTATAGAATCAATAAAATCTTTCTCTGTGCTAGATGATCGCTTAATCCCATAATCGAGATTGCCCTGAACATTTAGATGATCAAATAGACTTGCATCTTGAAAAACATAGCCAACTGAGCGCTTGTGAGGTGGTACAAAATTTTCTCCATCTTGCCAGATCGAATTACCAATCTTGAGAAACCCACCGTCACCCCTTTCTAAGCCTGCGATAGCCCTTAATAAGCTTGTCTTGCCTGAACCTGAGGGGCCAAAAACTACAGTAATGCCTTTATCAGGAATACTAAAATCAGTATCAAGAATAAAATGCCCTAATCTAATGTTTAGCTTACAGTCGATCACTAGTCACCACTCCTCATAATTGAAAAACGGCGATTAAATAGATAAACAAATAGTAGCATTATAAATGAAAGAATAAGCAAACCTCCGGATAGCCAGTGTGCCTGGCTATACTCCATAGCCTCAACATGATCATAAATTGCAATAGAAAGAACTCCTGTTTCTCCTGGTATATTTCCACCTATCATAAGTACAACACCAAACTCTCCTACTGTATGAGCAAATCCCAAGACAGTAGCAGTCATAAAACCAGAACGCGCTAGTGGAACTGCAACAGTAAAAAAACGATCAAGTGGTGAAGCACCGAGGGTTGCAGCAACCTCCATTGGGCGGCGACCAATCCCACTAAAAGAGTTCTGAAGTGGTTGAACCACAAATGGCATCGAATAAATAACAGAGCCGACTACCAAACCTGTAAAGGTGAAAGCTATCGATACTCCTCCTAGCGACTCCAACATTCCACCCACTGGACCATTAGGCCCAAGAGTTATCAACAGATAAAAACCTAGCACTGTTGGAGGTAAAACTAATGGTAACGCAATGATTGCTTCAAATACTACTTTAAATTTAAATCGGGTTTGTGAAAGCCACCATGCTATTGGAGTTCCTATTAACAAAAGAATTATCGTGCTCACACTTGCCAGTTTAAGAGTAACAATCAGAGCAGAAATATCAAATTCGTTTAGCATTATGGTAATCCATATCCAGATTTAGAAATAATACTTAAAGATTCATCACTTTGAACAAATGATAAAAATTCTTTCCCAATAGAGCTGTCCTTCAATAGGATCGCCTGCTGCTGAATTGGTTTATAAATTGACTGAGGCACTTCCCAGAATGAGCCTCTTAAAAAGAAACTCGGATTCTGAATCTGTGAGTAAGCAACAAAACCGAGTTTAGCATTACTACTGCTAACAAATTGAAATGTCTGTGTAATATTTTCCCCGCGTACCAATCTATCTTGCATATTATCCCAAAGCCTAAGGGACCTTAAAACTTCTTCGGCAGATGCACCATATGGAGAAATTTTAGGATTAGCTATGGCTAAATATCGAAAATCTTTTTGGTTCAACACCAAGCCTTCTGAGTCAATAAATCCATCTATAGGACTCCAAAGCACCAACTTTCCTAGAGCATATGTATACCTTGTACCAGTCTGAGCTTTTCCTTCTTTTTCTAGTAATCTTGGTCGCTCCTCATCTGCAGAAAAAAATACGTCAAAAGGAGCGCCATTCATTATTTGTGCAAAATGTTTGCCTGATGAACCAGGAATTAGTACCACTTTGTGTTGTTGACCTGAAGAGCCACCTGTTTTTAACTCATAGCGCTTTGCAATTAGCTTCATGGTTGGATAAAAGTTACTAGCTACTGCTACTCTTAGTACATCAGCAGCAACGTGTGTGGTGCTTAATACATATATTACAAAAAAACAAGAAAGTAAATTTATTTTATTCATATTTATCAAATGACTAATCAGGAACGTTATTAAAATAATGAAAAAACACTAAATTGTTAAAAGGAAATACTAAATCTATTTTATATTGAATACTACTTTTAATTAAAAAAATCAAAGCCCTTCAAAGCTGCAAAAATACAGACAATTATGTTAATATATCGAACAACCCTTATCTTGCTATAGGATTCACAAAACTAACAAGGAAAACAATGTCAAATAAAAACATCCTATTAACTTTTTTATTATCAATTACTTTAGTTTTTAGTGCTTCCGCTGACTACCGAGATGGTGATGATGCTTACGCACTAGGTAACTTTCAAGAGGCACATTTAGAATGGCTTAAAGTTGCTGAAGAGGGAGATGCTAGAGCGCAATATAATGTAGCTTGGATGTATGCAAATGGCAAGGGAACTTCTCAGGACTTTGAAGAGGCAGTTAATTGGTATACAAAATCAGCTGAACAAGGCTACGTTCACGCACAATACAATTTAGCAAACCTATACCTTAGAGGAGATGGTGTAACTCAAAATGATCATCTCGCCTTTAGTTGGTTTCTTAGAGCTGCTGAGCAAGGTGATGCACCTGCACAATACAACCTAGGGCGTATGTACCTTCTTGGCAAGGGTGATGATAAAAATATTTTAGAAGGAAGGTTTTGGATCAAACAAGCTTTAGAAAATAACGATGAATACATCGGTATTCTTGCTCAACAAGTATGGGATGATTTTAAACTTGGCTCCTACTAGTTAGATAATATCATCAACACATAATAGTTGGTTTTTAATTAAGCCTTTACCGTGACAACTGAGCAAGACTTAATACTAAGCTGTTCAGCCTCAATAATAGCGATTGATTCAGCGGCCTGATTTAGTAAAACAAGGTTACTTTCTTTACCGCTTAGAATTTCATCAACAAAAGAGCGTATTTCAAACTCATAACCCATTCCTTGCTTCAATTTTATAGTTTCAGTCTCATAACCTGATCGAAAAAGCTTAAGTGTTTCCTCGCTATCTAGTAAATAGCAAGCGGTACCATTTTCAAAGTTTGCAGTATACGACATGTTAAAGCCATAGCCATCTTGCATCGTCCATGACCCTTCAGCACTAACCAGAGGTACATCCATAGATTGTTCATAAATGTAATTAGTAACAACATGATCAATTCCACCACTAGGTCCTTTATAGCCCTGACTAAAAACTGCCCTAGGCACCCCAAAGCAATAATTAATAAAATCAGTATCATGTACATGCAAATCCAATAACGCACCGCCACACTCTTCATGATTTGAATAAAATGCTCCATCTGGAGGGCTAGTTTGACGCCTACAATTCAAAGATAAGCATTTACCATACACTTCACTCTCTATTGCATCCTTTAACCAAACCCATGCAGGCCAGTATCGAAGACACATTGCAGACATAATATTAGAAGAAGAGTTTGTTGCCAATTGAACTATTTTTTTAGCTTCATCATAAGTACGCGCTAGGGGCTTCTCTACCAATACATGCATCCCTTTAGCTAGTGCAGCCTCAACAAAAACAAAGTGCAGATCTGTTCCAACACAAATATCAACTAGTTCAATTTCTGGGTCATTGATTAGTTCCATCCCATCGATATATTTCATTGCTTTGAGACCGCTGACACTTCCTCTAGCCTGACCACTAATATTGCCTTCTGCTTTGCTAGAGCCATCAAGTCGACTTTGTATTGAGTCAGCAACAGCGATAACCTCAACATCACTTATTTGTGAATAAATATCCAAATGAGTTGAACCCATACTGCCTAGGCCGATTACTCCGACTTTTAATTTTTTAGTCATAGTTTTTAAATTTAAGAACTAGTATTAAAATCAAATAATTGATCCATTGCAGCTGATGTACGAGACAAAATTGTCTCGTCCCAAGGTAACATTTCTGCAATTATTGTATTTTGATAGTTAATCGATTTAAGGGCCTCTATTGTCTCTTTCCAGGGAACATCTCCTGTGCCAATATCACAAAAACTAAAGCTACCAGTCCAGTCAAAATTTTCTTGAAAATCTTTTATTTGAACTCTTTTTATTCTAGAATTAAGTAATTCAATCCAGTGCGGTGGGTATTGCTGATAACCAATTAAGTTGCCAACATCTAAATAAACACCTAATTTATTTGATTCAAAAGAGTCTACAAAATCTCTAAGTTCAATCGGTGAATAGAAAAACCCATTCCATACATTTTCCATACATAAATCAACATCAAGATCGTCTGCAATTGGTAAAAGTTGATTGATTGCATCTCTGATTCGATCTAAAGCCTTATCGTAACGCACTATCTCACTAGAGATTGGGCTTTTAACCACTCCTGGTACAAACAATAATGCCTTACATCCAAGGTTACTAGCAACTTGGAGTGCATCTTTATGAAGACTAATTGACTTGTTACGAGTGGCCTCATCTTCACTTGTTGGACTTATACCCCAACTCATTCCACTAGCCAAACTGTCTACAAAAATGCCAGAGTCGTCAATTTTCTGACGGATGATTTTACATTCTGCTTTAGTAGTTGAGGTTTTTAAAACCCCCTCTGTGGAGATGGCTAATTCAAGTGCATCAAAACCATACGTTTTTGTTTGCGCTAATGCAGACTCGATTGATTGGGTATTTGCTAGACCATTTTCAAAAGAAAGATAACTGATGCCTTTAATCAAAATCTTTCTCCTCTAATAAAGCGCATCAAGCTCTTGCCAAGTTTGAGTCATGTCAACAATTTGGCCTGTTGCCATACTTTCATCAATTGCCATAGCAACTAAACCAGCTGTTATTGCTTCTTTTGGTCCAACGGGTAAGGATTTTAAATCACCTCTAAGAAAGTTTGCAATATCATCACACATTAGCTTATCCGCACCATAGTGTGAAGGGTAGTTTCCAGATTCAGGTGTGCTTGGATAGCTAAAGTCATGATCCTCTAGACATTCACCTGTTCGAGCATCTGTAATCTTAAGGCCTCCCCGACCAAAGTCTCCTTCAGCCATTCCACGACTTCCAATGATACAAAAGCGCCTCTGCTCATCTGGGACATTAATGCTTGTATGAAATGAAAAACTTACATTACCCGGATATTCCAATAACGCATTCTGATGATCAATAATATCAGCGTCACTTGTAAAAGGATCTTCAGCACTCTCCCAAAAGGATAGTTTTTTTTGATAAACATCATCATGCTCATTTCCATTTGGAGCCTCGGAAGGAATAAAATTATTACGCCCACCAAAACTCGCTACTCTCGTTGGCCTATCACCAACAATACTGTTATAGAGATCTATATCGTGACAGCACTTTTCGAGCATAAAGCCGCCTGAATATTTTTCTAGTCGACGCCAGTCTCTCATAAAAAATGAGCCGTGATAAGGTGCAATATGTTCATTGGCCTCAAGAGAGGTAATGTTACCCAAAGTCCCAGCATCTAAGATTCTTCGCAATTCTCGCATATGCACAGAATATCTTAAAACAAGGCCAACTATCAATTGGTTTTCACCGTATTTTTTAATTAATTTAGCAAGACTGAAACTATCTGCTTTTGTCGTAACAATTGGCTTCTCTGAAAAAACCTTTAAACCAGCTTCTAGACCTACCCTTATATGTTCTAAATGAAGATGATTAGGAGATGCAACCCAAAGTAAATCAAGATTGCACTTGTCAATCATAGTCTGAAGATCTTCATATTGATTTAGATAAATTGAGTCTTCCTCAAGAAGTGATAATCCACATGGATCAGGGTCAACATACCCAACTAACTCTAACTCTGGCATATCTGCCTTAATCATCTTAAGAACATTTCCAGCTCTCAGACCTAAACCAACAATAGCAGTTCTCATAATTAAACTCCTTAGTTAATCTACTTGTCGATAAAGCGCCTGACCTTGTATATTAAAAGCGTGACATTTCGATGGATCTAAAGCTAAGTGGACTGTCTCTCCCGGATTAACATTTGTATCGCTCGGCAATACAGCGCAAAAATCACTATTACCTTCAACAGAACCATAAAGTATTACAGTTGCACCGATATGCTCAACTACTTCAATATTCATTGGCAAGCCATTATTGTCTGATGTGAGCTCGAGATCTTCAGGTCGAATACCAACTTCAATTTCATCGCCTGTTTTTGTATCAGCTACTTCAACTGACAAAGAGATACTTGTTGATTCACTAATGCTCGTAGTTAATTGTTCACCATTTATTTCAACGTTGCTTGTTTTTAGAAAATTCATCTTTGGGTGGCCAATAAAGCCGGCCACAAATTTTGTTTTAGGGTGATGATACAAGTCCATTGGCGATCCGACTTGCTCAATTACACCATCCCGTAAAACAACAATCTTGTCAGCCATAGTCATAGCTTCAATCTGGTCATGGGTAACATAAATCATTGTTGTTTGTAGATTTTGATGTAGCTTTGCTAATTCAACCCTCATGTCACCTCGAAGTGCTGCATCTAAATTCGATAATGGTTCATCAAATAAGAATACTTTAGGATTTCGAACGATAGATCGGCCAATAGCTACCCTTTGGCGTTGTCCACCAGAAAGTTGACCAGGCTTAAAATCCAAACGATCATTTAATTGTAGAATATCAGCAGCCTTGAAAACTCTTTCTTCCAACTCCTTTTCATTAACCTTTGCGACCCTTAATGGAAAGGCAATATTTTCAAAAACAGATAGATGTGGATATAGGGCATAAGACTGAAATACCATAGAAATTCCTCGCTCAACTGGAGGTGCATTAGAGACATCTTGATCATCAATAATTACCTTACCGCTGGTAACTTCCTCTAGCCCAGAAATAATTCTCAATAACGTTGTTTTTCCACAACCCGAGGGTCCAACAAAAACAACAAATTCTTTATCGTTGATTTCTAAATTAATATCAAATAAAACTTCTGTTTCATCAAAACTTTTATAAATATTTTCAAGTTTTACAGTTGCCATTCTTTTTTCCTTAAAAAGAGCGCATGCTCAGTGCGCATTTAAATTATCTATTACTAATATTAAAGCAAGCTTCAAAAGGGCGCTTTTAGAGAAGCCTCTTTTTGAAGTAAGCCTTAAAAAAAATTCAGGGGTAACAATTAGCTACCCCTGAAATAGTCAACTAATTGACTTAATTACCTTCTGCTAAAATTTCAGCAGCTTCTGCAACTAAATCAGCAGCAGAACCTTCACCCAAGATCATGCCTTGGATAGCACCATTGATGCCAGCTTGCAATGCTTTAAAGTCTTCAAACATTGGCTCTGGACCACCACTACCAATTGGCGCAACAAACGTCTGCCAGTAGTCAGTAGTATAGTAAACATCATCCATCATTTTTTCATACTGCATGATTGGTGTTAAACCCCAGCTCTTATCTAGGTCGTACTGAGCTTCACCAGATGAAAGCATTGAAGCTAGCTCCATTGCTAGATCTTCATTAGCTGAACCTTTAAATACTGCAATAGAGTCAGTAATTAAAAGTGTTCCGCTCTCACCACTTGGGCCTGCAGGAATTGGAACAACAATTTCAGAAATATTATCGTTATGCTGTCCAGCACCCCATGGTCCATTGATATACATACCAATTTGTCCATCGTTATAAAGCTGAGTCAACTGAGAACGCTCATATCCCATAGGTCCTTCCTGAGCAACACCCGCTAACTTACCATAAAACTCAAGAGTTTCGATAGTCTCAGGACTATTAAAAGTGATTTCACCAGTTGCTGCATCATTTACAGAACCGCCATTACTATATAAGTAATTTAAGAATTGGTGCATAGTGTTATCAAAGTCCTTTCCAGTTACGCCAACACCCGCAGCCGAAGTATTATCATTGATAGCTTTAGCCATGTTGTACATTCCTGTCCAAGTTTTAGGTGCGACACAAGCCATACCTGCTTCTTCAACTAGACCACAGTTAATAAATAAAGCCTTGGTTGAAAACGCATGAGGGAAGCCCCAAGTTTTTCCACCATCACTTACAGTATTAAGAATACCTGGCTGATACATGCCTTGTTGCTCATCAGAAATATTAACTGGAACAATCAGACCACTACGAGCTAGTTGCTTAAGAGTACGTGAACCCATATAAGCCAAACCTACTGGATCACCAGCAGCAGCTAGTGTCATTGATTTGTCTTGGCATGTTCCCCAAGGAACTGCTTCAGCATTAACTGTAACGCCTGAATGTTTTGCCTCAAAAGCAGAAATTACTACTTGATCAGCTTCACGGATTTCACCGCCGCACATTATCATATGCACCTCTGCAGCTTGAACTGGTGCCATTAAACCTGCACCAATAAAAGCTAAGAAGAGTGCTTTTTTTATATTTTTCATTTACTTCTCCTTTTCTATTTATATCAAGTTACTAGAGATTAAACATATTCTAGTAACACTATATGTGAGACTTTTACCTCTCACTCCTTTACCGCCCCTGAAGTTAATCCTGATATGAGATGTTTCTGCATAAACAGGAAAATTAACAACACGGGCAGAATTCCAATAAGACTAGCTGCCATCATTTCATTCCAGAGTACTGTCTGGTATCCAACAAATTCAAATATGCCAGCTGGTAGTGGCATGTAATCTCTATTTTGATTAAAAGTAATTGCAAATAAAAACTGTTGTGCATAAGCACCAATAAACATTGCAACACTAACAACAATTAGACCAGGAACTGCAAGAGGTAGGATAACACGTCTTAATGTGTAAAGTCGAGATGCCCCATCAACAAATGCAGCCTCTTCCAGTTCGTATGGAATCTTTTCTAAAAAAGACTTAAGCAGCCATATTCCTGTTGGTATAAGGAAAGCCACACCAGGAATAATCATAGCCCAATATGTATTCAGCAAACCATAAGATCGTAATAATTTATACAGAGGTATTAAAAGAACAGCCCCTGAAAACATATTCACTGCTAAAAATAATGTAAGGCTAGTTGTTTTGCCTCGAAAGTCAAAGCGGGCATAAGCATAAGCAGCAGGAATAATGAAGCACATTGATAAAAGAGTAACAGCTGTTGCTATAAATACGCTATTAAATATATAGCGAGGCAACTGAGGAACTGTAACCCACATATCTCTATAGGCTTGAAAACTCATAGTATCTGACCAGAATCGACTCATAAAGTCGAGAAAACCCATTGTTTCACCAACCTCTAATTCTGGACGACTAAACAAATGAGTTATGGGTCTGAGTGATGCTACAAACATTTCAACAAAAGGCAACAACATAAATAATATGAATAATCCGAGAGCGGCGTAAATGCCAATCTTGTGAAGTAATGAGTATTTATCCATCATTTCCGAACCCCACTATAGCCGTACCTTTTGCTCAATCTTCCCAACACAGTTAAATATATTAATGAAAATACGCCTAGTATTAAAACAACGAGAACTGCCCTGGTTGCACCAGCTCCAAATTTATAGCTAAAGATCGCTGTTTTAAAGGTGTCAATAATTAATGTAGTAGTTGCACCACGAGGTCCGCCCTCTGTCAAAATCCAAATAATTTCAAATGAGTTAAAAGTCCAGATTGCAGATAGTAAAGCCATAGAAACAATAGTAGGCATAATTTGAGGTAAGGTAATTCTTCTGAAACGATACCACCTTGATGCGCCATCAACATAGGCAGCCTCATATAAATCTTTTGGAACGCCTTGCATTGCCGCTAAAAAAAATAAGGTTACCATTGGTGTTCCAATCCACACATCAGTCACAACTGCTGAGTAAAAAGCACTCTGCTTATAAGCCAAGAAACTAAAGGGGCCATCAGTGATACCGACCATCTCTACAAAGTTTGAGAGCAAGCCAAAATGGCCATTATAAAGCCATAACCAACCAAAACAACCAATTGCTATTGGCACTATCCATGGAGGCATGACTAATGCACGAAACATCCCCCTTGCTCTTATATTACTCGCTAATAATGTTGCCCCAATCAAACCTAAAATCATTTTAAAACCAACTGAGAGGAACATCCAGTAAAAAGTTCTTGTAACAATTGATGGAAATTTACGTCCCCCTATGGCTTTTTCATAGTTTTCCCAGCCTACAAAATCAGCACCTCCCATTAGGGTTCCAAGGTTCGAATTAGTAAAAGAAAGGCGGAAGGTTTCATATAGAGGCCAAAGTACAATCCAAAACATAACCAGTGCAGCAGGTGCAATTAATGCCCAAGCAAACATGGTTGTTGTTTGTGCCTTTGTTTTAGGTTTAAGCATTTGTATAAAATTACTCACTCGCCAGAACCTCCTCATTCTTTGCTGGATCTGACATGATATCAAACTTCTCAGCTATATAATAGTCCCATCCAATTCTATCAAACAATTCTCTAAAGCTATTTGTGGCCAAATTATGGAGATCAGTGCCTTTTCGTCTGTTTTCATTAGATGTCCAAGCACTCTCTGAAAGTCCGAGAATTCTTGGGCACAACATAGACTCCATTTCACTATCCTTGAGAATAGTTTCACACCAAAGATGCCCTTGAATGCCTTGGATATTGGCTTCAAGTTCTGGCTCATTGTTTGGAATAATGGGCCAATCAACAGTACTCTCAA
>ENA-ORXI01003518-ORXI01003518.1-sediment-metagenome-genome-assembly--contig:-NODE-3518-length-10479-cov-19.061142_pt1 | contig 10479 bp, 6 predicted proteins | sample MGYA00237861_ERZ511468 | MGnify/ENA primary metagenome ERZ511468 (study PRJEB26299, sample SAMN06266213) | sediment metagenome | isolation source: Hudson Canyon methane seep mesocosm | place...
GTATGAAAAAAATAAATACCTGGATACTCTTGAAATGCATCAAAATGAATAGCAAGTTTATTCGACTCAAACTGGTCATCAGAAGATAACCAGCAAATCCATTTACCTCGAGAGTGCTTTAAGCCTTCATTCAAAGCCGAAGCTACACCCCCATTTTTTTTTGAAATGACTCTTATGCGAGAATCGAAACGCGCATACTCCTCCAGTACACCTGCTGTACTATCTGTAGAACCATCATTAACAACAACAGCCTCCCAGTCTGTGTATGTCTGTGATAAAAGCGAATCCAAGGCGGCCGGTAAAAAATTAGCTTGATTGTAAGTAGGAACAAGAATGCTAAATGTAACTCCTCCTTCATTCGGAGATTCTACACTTGACTCCTCATAAGGCTGTTCGTTTACACTAGAGCCAGAAACTGGCATTAGACTGGAGTACTTACTTTTAACCAATTCCACTTGTTTAGGGTCAATAATCTGACCAAGCAAACTTTCCATCTGTGAAACAAATGCAGTAAATTGAGATTCGATATTAAATTTCTCAGCTGTTTGAAAACCGTTCGTAATTAAACGATTCTTCAAATCATCATCCTTAACTAACCGCTCAATCGCATTAGCTATTTCATCCGGCACATTAGGTGACACTAATAAACAATTATTCCCATCACTTGCAATACCATCCAACCCTTTGTTATCTCCCTGAATAACCGGAACCCCACGAGCCATTGCCTCAATGGAAGGCAAGCCAAACCCCTCGTATAAAGAGCCATTAATCAACATATCCGCTTGTTGATATAGTTCTTTCATTTCTTGAGCGCTCAAGCTTGTTAATAAAGTATAATTAAGCTCTACCCAGCTCGTTGGCAGATCAAACTTTACCTGCTCCCCACACACATTTATAACTTGTATTTTCCAACCCGAATGATGTGCCAAAACAATTTCCACGGCACTCATTATAGTTGCAACATTTTTTATGAAGTGCATCGGGTTGCCAACCACTAGAATAATAATTGCATTACTGACTTCCTTTTTATTCAATTCATCATGGAAAAAAGAAAAATCAATACCATTTGGAATATAAAAACTTTTCTGTGTGAAGTTTATGGAAAAGAAATTACGCAAATGCGGTGAAACAACCACTCGACCAACAGGTAAGCTATAAAAAACTTTAAACAGGTCATCATGCACTAAGTCATTTTCATACCCAGCCTCAAAATGTAAATGCTCTAGACCCTGACAAAAATGAACAATTACTTTTTCATGTGAAACAACAGGTAGTATTTGCGGTAATTCTAGTATTGAATAAACAAAAACGACCTGTTCACTAATCGCTTTATATCGCTCAATAGGGTCTAAAATTGTGTAATACTGCCCAGAAAATTTAGCCCAATCTGGCGCAACATCATTAGAATAAATAGCAACCGAAAAACCAAGGTCTACCAGCCAGTTAGCAAAGCGGTATACCATAATTGATCCACCGCCTTTTATAGAACCTGCCATTATAGTAAATGCAATCGCTGGGCTCTCCTGACAAAGTTTTAGGGATTCCCACGCATCTGTAAAGCTATATAATCGAGAAAATAAATTCACTATATCAGCTAATATTAACGTCACTTCTTGCCCGGCTTCATTTTCAATTCTCAACCCACTTAACCCAGAGGTCTTTTCCAACTTCGTCTCTGTGGTCTGGAGCGTTTTATACGGTTGTTTATACGCCAATACAACCTTGTACTTTCCGTTCACTTCAGCTTGAAATGAAAAATTCTCTAATTTAATTTTTAAATTATTTGTTTTTTTATTCAACTCTAAGACAGAAGGCACCCACCCCATTTCTTTAATTACATCTTGCTTTTTATTCAAAACCTTCGAATATAAAGCCTCGTGTCGTGCAACCATCCCCTTAGGACTACCAAATTTCTCAATGGTATGCTGCTGACAACGCAACCCTAGCTTCTTGCGTAACGCTTTATTATCGACCAAACGAGATACTGTTTGACAGAACCCTTCACTATCCCCTGCTTCTGCAAGCACCTCCTCTTCAAAAATGCACTCCCCACCTAATGACCACCGCTCCTGATCATAAGGCAAAGTGAAATTATTCTTGAAAGAAACCACTGGCAAACCTAAAGACATTGCGTCTAATAAAGTATAACCCCCGCCTGATGGAAAAGTATCCAGCACAATATCAGCTACTGCAACAGAAGATAAATAGTTTTCTTGCCACGGCTGAAATAGAATCCTGTCTTCAACTCCATCAAAAAGAAGCCTTAATTCAGGCCCCACCTGCTCTGTCATCACACCAATTGCTAAAAAGTAACACTGACTATGTCGTGCTAATAAAACAGATATTACCTTCCAAAATGGTTCCGAATTAAATTTAACATGTCTACCACTCGTGACTAAAAGAATGGCCTGCTCTGGTATGCCTAGTTCACTCCGATATTTTGGTGTTATTTCACTTAAACTTGGCAAGTCCGTCTCAATTCTTATATGAGAGCAATTAGCTGGCGTGTCCATCAAGGGATGAAGTGTAGGAGAGACAGCCCAATCTAAATCAAAAGAGCTATATTGTGGCAGAGCACCATAAATAAAACCTAATGTAAATGGCGCAGGGTCTAAGCAGCGAATAAAATAATGCCTAAAATCAGCTAACAATGCCTGCGTCGCCAGCATATCGGCTTCAAACTCAGTGATTTTTTCAGCAAGTCCAATTAGGCTTTTTGCAACCGTTGGCGCTGCAGGCGCAACAAAAACCTGGCTTCCAAATGCTTCAATTTCGGCTATAGTGACCACTCCTTGAGGCGATGACTTAATCTCATCAAGAGTATGCGGAATAAAAAAGGCAATTTCAAATAAAGTGTAGTCATGATACTTTGCAAACGTTTTAGCCAACTTAACAATAACTGAATTAAAGTGTGTCGCGCCACAAAGTAAATACGCTATTTTTAGTTTTGAGCCAGCCCCAGTTCCTGAAAGATTATTACCGATACGATATGGTATAGTCATTGTCTTTATCGCATCCAATACCTCTTTATCGTATTGATACCGATCATAGCCAGCATGTCGAGCATAAGTGTATTGCCATTGGTCAAATCGAATTAATGCTTCATCAATTCGACCTGCTTTGGCATAGGTCATGCCTGAGCATTTATATGCTTCTCGGACAGCCTCAAATTCACCGCATGCCACATTTATTGCAATGTAGATATCTAATATTTTTTCATCAAAGGCCGATAGCAACCACGCCCTATCTATATATGGTTTGGCTTTTTCATGGTGGTTACTCTGTAAAAAAGCACTCGCCACTTTAAAATTTGCGGACAAACGATCATCAATAGATGTTTGTGTAAGGTAAGGTAATATTCTTTCAATATCGACCTGTTGATCATGCGCAATTTCTTGCACGATAACATCTAGTTCATTCATCATCTCGTTTTCGATACCTTTATATTATTCGACGAATTTTCTTTTTTATTTTCAATAGAAAGGAGATAAAACCCTAGTTTTTAAATGGAGGGGGGCAGGTTCAACCTCGAAGTTCATAACAATCTAAGCCGCTATAGCAGCTATATGCTCCTGCATTAATTTAACGGGATTTTATAACTCAGTTTTTCTTGGTCGATTATTGAGCTTCATGATAACTTCCGTGCCAAGATTAGCCCTAGGTCGGTATATAAGTTTATCGCCTGATATTGCATAAACCAAGGGAGATCGGCAATTCATTCAATTCACGTAAAATAGCTGTCTGGAAACAATGCATAATTCAAATGGCCTGGCTCGAAAGTGCCAGCCTCGAAAAATCTGATAAGGACAGTACATGCACCATTGCCCACCAACAAATGACGGGCATGGGGACTATCAAAGGCTTGACTCTGGAAAGGAATATCTAAACCAACATCGTCAAACCGTTCTTTATAGTGTTGTGCAATTTGAGCTCTGACATTAGACATATCCCCTAATCGCCTAAGCTGTACTCGCCCAATTGATGCCTGAAGATCAGTATAATTCATTTTATAACCAAGCTCTGACATCCCTTCGCAAAGAGCCGTCGATGGCTTTATATAACGCGACCAAGCATGAGAAGTCATCCCACTCATACGCAATGATCGCAAGTGCTCAGCTTTCTCGCTATCAAAAAGCGCTATAGCTCCGCCATCAGCAGTGGAAAGATTTTTGTTTGCGTAAAAGCTGAAACATGTGACATTGCCTGACGCCCCCACTTGCTTGTTATCTTCATACTTTGCTCCTAGAGCGTGCGCCGCATCTTCTATAATCACTATATTCGCCGGCAAGACATAGCGCAAAGCTTTAACATCAACGGCATAACCACCGTAGTGAACAACGATAACCGCCTTTGTATTGGGTGTTAATTTTTGTACAACTGTTTCAGGTGTTATACACATACTTTCTGGATCTACATCACAGAAAACTGGGGTCGCTCCCAGATACAGAGAAGCATTGGCCGTTGCACACCACGTCAAACTCGGCACAATCACTTCATCACCTGGCCCCACACCTTCGACTAAAAGCGCTAAAAAAAGCGAGGATGTACACGAATTAACGGTAACTATCTCCGGCGCGCCGATATACTCTGATAATTCCCTCTCAAAGCTGAGCGTCTCCTCCCCCATACCAACCCAACCTGAGCGCATAACACTAGCAACAGCCTCTATTTCTGCTTCTGTATAATCTGGTACACCAAATGCCAGAAATGTATCTCTTAGCTTCACTTTAAATAAAACTCCTTTGCCAAACCTGATATTGCGCCCCTAGAATATTGGCTGATAGCCAAGCTTTATCCCTGTAGGTTTTGATTGCTCAGCAATCTTTCTTGCAAGTCAAGTGTCATTAAATGTACTGTTTCACTAGGTTATACCTGACATAAACATTGCTACACCCAAGCACCCCCAGGTAATCAGTAATCAGAAGCATCCTATTTGTAAATTTCTCACTTGTACTCATCTATGAAAACTCCCTTTCTGAATTACCTCTCTTATCTTTCAAGTCTCTTTTAACCCATAATGCACTATGAACACCGTCAATATTCACTTGAGATATTGGTCTTTTATCTTTTGTGTAGTAATACAAAATAATTGACTTCCGGTCTACTCCACGCGGAAAAAAAATAGGATCAGGCAACCCATGATAACTATAGTCATGGGAATCAAAAACAACTAATCGATTAAATATTGGAGGAACTTTTTTAATTAATTTACTACCATCTTTATTGTATACACCAAACTCCCCTCCCCAACCTTCTTCCCACCCTGGGTTCAAGTATATTAACGCATTCATTCTTCTGTTTAACCCAGTTGCATCGTGATAATTACCATCGACATGAACATCTAATAGCCCTCCTCGCTGAGTAACATTTAACCCTCCTCCAGTAAAATATGAATCAGCGATAAGCTTAGGGATATCAAACACATCAGAAAGAGCCTTTAAAACTAAAGATGAATTTAAAACCCTAACTACATCAATTATATTTTCGGGTACATCAAATTCTGACTGCCATCTTGTCCTCGACTTAACTTCAATATCAACATCTTTTTCATGCTCCCATACACTATCTTTCATATCTGGAAAATTCTTTATACATTTCATCGCCAAGTCTTCAGATAAAAAATCATCAACTACAAGATGCTTATAAGGCAGCGCTGAAAAATCACCCTTTAAAATTTTTTGCACACAACTGTCAGCCGTATTCTTTAACTCTTGTTGCTTCATTGATATCCCTCTGCTTAATTCAGGTACATATTTTTTGCTCTTTTGAATTTCAAGTGAGTAGTTAGCATTAACCTCATATCCACTGACTTTTCCTTTACCTCACCATACTGTTAACTGATGATTAGCATTCAAAATAAAAATCAGGAATTTATCACTACTGACACCAGAAATAATACGAGCCGCACCAGGAATATAGAACATCCATAGCCCATGTGAATTATTGGATTCCCTGTCGCCAGTCTCATACGCACCAACTTAAAAGAGATTGATTTTATATAATATGCAAAAATAAAACCCTGCAATCAATTTAAGAAATATTTAATATCCACTTTCAACTACCATTCATACGATGCAAGCTGCCGCTACTAAACAACCACTCATTGATGCAGAAAATTTAGCCATTTATATTGAAAGAATGCCTTTTAAAGCGTCACTACCATTAAGTTAAGGGTTTTTCTTTTTAAAAACCATGATTTTTTGCGAGGTAGATTACGGTGTTTTCGATCCACTACGGGGCTGGTTAAAAATAAAGTGGCTAGTTTTTCTTTTATTCAGTCGGTGGCTCTTTTACTTAAGTAAATTGCATTAAAAAATCATTCAAATTAGATTCAATCTATTTACTTATTCTACCAAAATTACTTATAACCTAATCAAATAACAATGCTGTTTATCCCATTTTAACGTAAATATTCAGTCATTCTTAAACCATACAGTCCGATTCACGTATCCTATATAGCTTAAAATAATTCTAACAACTTTCGTCGATACATTGTTTACGTTATAGTCCAAAACCATAGGTGCCTGAATATTTAACCCCGCCATTTGCCTTGTCACCAAATTAATAGCCTCAAGAACGCTCTCTCTTTTCAAGCCACTTAGAACAAATACTCCTTCATCCATGCCTTCAGGTCGCTCATGAGCCTGCCGAATCATTACGGCAGGTATATTTAATAACGCCGCTTCTTCAGTAAGTGTCCCACTATCAGAAATCACACAAAAAGCTGATTTTTGCAATTTTATATAATCAAAAAAACCTAAAGGCTTTAGAAACTGTATTTTTTTGTTAAATTCAATATTGTTGATACCTTCTAACTTTTGTCTAGTTCTAGGATGAGTAGAAACTATAATGCTTTTCTGGTAGGTTTCAGCAATTGAATTTAAAGTATTTAGTAAATCAATAAAATTTTGTTCTGAATCAAGGTTTTCTTCACGGTGAGCACTCACCAGAAAAAAATTACCTCGCTGTAAGTTTAGTTTTTCTAATACCTCAGACTTTTCGATACCAGGTCGGTAATACTGTAGTATTTCTTTCATTGATGATCCAGTCTTGATCACTCTTTCTGCAGGCACACCTTCCGCGATCAAATAGCGACGGGCATGCTCGGTTAAAGTCATATTTATATCACTTAAGTGATCTACAATTTTTCTATTTACCTCCTCAGGAACCCGCTGATCAAAACAACGATTACCAGCTTCCATATGAAAAATAGGGATTTTGCGTTTCTTTGCTGAAATAATCGCCAAGCAAGTATTCGTATCACCGTAGAATAAAACTGCATCCGGCTTCTCTAATGCCATAATTTTATCTGCTTTAGAGATCACAGCTGCAATAGTATCAGCCGCTGTTTCTCCTGCCACATCCAAAAAGAAATTTGGTTTGCGAATTTCTAAATCACGAAAAAATATTTCATTTAATTCATAATCGTAATTCTGCCCAGAATGAACCAGAATATGATCAGTATATTTATCCAATTCTGCTATAACACGACTCAATTTAATAATTTCTGGGCGTGTTCCTACAATAGTCATTACTTTGAGTTTATTCATTGTTATCTAGCTAAACTAATAGCTCACCGCCTTCAGAAAGTTGAGTCATCCCTATAATTAGACGGTGCTTTTTCAATAGCTCTTTGGTTTCTTCCAGTGAGATAATATTTCTGGAGGAGCTGAGTTCAGTATTTAATGCCCTTTCAATCGCTATATTTGATGAGAGCTCTGGCAACATCGGCAAAATAGAAAAATAATTTCCCCGTTTAATTGTATAGTAAGACTCTTCTTCCGAAACCATAATTTCATGTAGTTTCTCACCGGGTCTAATACCAGTGATTTTTATATCTATATCTCTATCCTCAACTAAGGCTTTTGCTATATTCAAAATAGTTGCCGAAGGCGCGTCCGGAACCATGGTTTCTCCTGACTCTGCTTCTTTTAATGCTGCAAATATTGTATCAACAGCACCATTCAAGCTTAATAAAAAACGTGTCATTTCAGGAACGGTAATAGTAACTGGCCCACCATTTTTAATCTGATCGTGAAACAGAGGAATAACAGACCCTCTTGAAGCCAAAACGTTTCCATACCGTACACAAATAAATCGTGTCTCTGGTGATAAAACATTCGCCGAAATAAAAATACGCTCTTGTAGTGCTTTAGTCATGCCCATAACATTAACGGGCTTACAGGCTTTGTCCGTGCTAATACCTAAAACAGTTTCAACCTGAAAATCATGTTCTCTAATTGCTCGGACAATATTAGTTGCACCCATACAATTGGTTAGTATCGCTTGGCCTGGGAAGTATTCACACGTTGGCACTTGCTTTAATGCGGCAGCGTTAATCACAATATCGGTATTCTTCATAGCTGAACAAATATCGCTGTAGCTACGCACATCACCGATTCTGAACTCCAGACGTTGCTGGAAATTTCTAAAAATCACTTCATCGGTTGTTACTATTTTATTCAGATAAGCCATACGCATATCATGCTGCTTACCTTCATCTCTGGACATAACAATAATTTTTTCAGGCATGCCCATTTCACCGGATAACAAGCGCCTGACCAGAACTTTCCCCATCGAACCGGTTCCACCGGTCACTAAAATACGTTTGCCTTTTAATATCATCATGCCCCTCGCTGCTTAATTTGCAATGCCAACTCACCTAGCATTTTATCCCAACTTGGTGGTATATAGCCTGTTGCCTGCCGGAATCGGCTGCCATCCAAACTTCGGTCGCACTGAAACGTTTCATCTACTACGATTTCATTAGGGTAGTAAATTCGTTCTGCCAGCTTGCTCAGCAGATAAAACTTACTAATCGGCTCACTTGACACATGCCACACCCCAGATAAATTAGGCCAATTGAACATTACCATCTCTATAATACGAGCCATCTCCTTAGTCGTAAAACCATTATAAATTGCCCGATTAAAACCTTTAACATAACCTTTTTGCGAAAGGAACCATTCTATAAGGCTACGCTTTCTATATAATTCCAAGCCAATTATCGATGTCCTAAGAGTAATACAATGAGAATCACTAACCTCTCCTAATAGCTTTGTCCGTCCATACGTATCTTCTGAATCAGGATAGTCGGCTTCATTATAAAAACCTTTCTTTCCAGAAAAAATACAATCTGTACTTAAATGAATCATTTTTGTGTTAATCGCTTTACAATATTCAGCCAACTGATGAGGAAACAGCGCATTCATTTCAATACTAGAAATTATTGATTTTGATAAATTATCCTGCTTAATGATTCCTACAGCATTAATAACCACATCAGGCTTAACCTCTAGCAATAGTTTTTCAACCAATTGTTTGTCATTCAAATCAATAGATGGAAAAGTATTATTTTTATTAAAAACTTTTATTCCAGCATAAAAACTAAGCTTATTTCTAAGCGTAACTTTTACATCATATTTACCTTGATATGCTAGAAGCAATTGATGCCCAAGCATTCCACTACCGCCAAAAATCAATATTTTCAAAAAAACACCCCAAAATTATTCAGCTACACTTTGCAAAACTTACCTTAATAAAAGCACAAAGCAATTCATATGTAGTTTTTCAATAGTTACATGGCGTAGGAAGCCTACATCAATCAACTCGTCAAAAACCTGACTCCATAAAGTACAAATTTATTTCTAAAATACACCTTATATTTAGATCAAAAACTGATACTACGTGGTGAAACTATACCCCTAGTCCCCTTTAAAACCTTAGCTTAACACACATGTGTTTTCATATTCTCGCCTACCCAGGAACTAATCGAGCTATAATATCCTACATAAGGTCAACTAGTAATTATCGCATTGACCAGCTCGAATGATATATGAGTTAGGAACTTCAAAGAAATAAACTTACCCACTAAGAGGAACAATGGTTATATCCCATTTTGGCAGTGCGCTTGACCGAATAATTCTATCCTCATAAGGTTTCATCTCCTTTTTAGTCAACTTTATTCCACTTTTATATACCTTTTTACAATAGTGAACAACTGGTTTTATTCCTTTCCAAGTCATTGTCTTTGCCCATTCAATTGCTTTCTCAATCGTATTTAAAATCTCTCCATTCCAATGCTCTTCTAGTCTTCCCCATCATCGCTCGATTGCGTTGTATTTACTATGATAGGGTGGATAGTAAACCAGACGAACCTTCAGTTTGTACCGGTCTGAAAACTCCGTCATTCTTTTTATGAATTGAGTCCTTCTTCCTGAACTGTTCGGGCCATTGTCTAAATTAATAACCAATTCCTCAACACCCAGGTTGTCCTGTCGATTTTCTTTCCACCAGTTTTCTATACAGTCAGCAATAAAATCGCTGGTTTCAAGTGAACTACCAAAAAAAAGTCAACACCCCCGTCAATATATTCAAAATACCATAAGGAACCAGCTTGGAGTCTGGGTTCATGTCATGATCCTCTGCTTTCTTGGCTTCTTTATCTCTTGATTTTCCACCCCTCGAAAAATCACCTAT
>ENA-ORXI01003519-ORXI01003519.1-sediment-metagenome-genome-assembly--contig:-NODE-3519-length-10478-cov-11.850303_pt1 | contig 10478 bp, 6 predicted proteins | sample MGYA00237861_ERZ511468 | MGnify/ENA primary metagenome ERZ511468 (study PRJEB26299, sample SAMN06266213) | sediment metagenome | isolation source: Hudson Canyon methane seep mesocosm | place...
GATAAAAAATGAATTTAACGATTAAAAATAATCTGGCACTTTATGCTTCTCTTTGTCTTGTTGCCTTGTTAGTTGGGGTTTTATTCAGTGATGGCCTGATTTATATGGCTAAAAACTGGGAAAGAGAAGAGTATAGTCACGGTTATTTGATTCCAGTTATTTCGTTTTGGTTTATCTGGTCTAATAAGGAGCGCCTTTCTCAATTTATCGGCAATGGTAGCTGGGCTGGAGTTGTGATACTTGTTTTTGGTTTGATTGTTGGGCTGATGGGGGAGCTGGCTTCGCTGTATGTTGTTACTCAGTATGCCTTTCTTGTCGTTGTGTATGGATTATGTCTAGCATTAGTTGGCTGGAAAGGCATTCATTTGCTGTGGTTTGCTCTGGCCTATTTGTTTTTTATGGTGCCTTTGCCAACTTTTTTGTACAACAGCTTATCTTCACAGTTACAATTAATTTCTTCTCAACTGGGAGTGGCTGTTATCAGGTTATTTGATATCAGTGTTTTTTTGCAAGGTAATGTGATTGACTTAGGTAGTTATAAACTGCAAGTGGTAGAAGCCTGTAGTGGATTACGCTATTTGTTCCCTTTAACAAGCTTTGGTTTCCTGTGTGCTTATTTCTTTCGTGCAGCTTTCTGGATGCGTGCTGTTGTATTTTTAACCACTTTACCTATTACTGTTTTGATGAATAGTTTTAGGATTGGGGTGATTGGTATTTTAGTCGAATACTGGGGAATTGAGCAGGCTGAAGGATTTTTGCATGATTTTGAAGGTTGGATTATCTTTATTGGTTGCCTAGGGGTTCTGTTTGCTGAAATGTGGTTGATGACACGTTTTTTTATCTCTGAAAAAACATTTGCTCAGGTTTTTGTCGTAGATGCAGTGGTGCAAGTTGACTCTTCAGAAGAAGGTACCGAGCAGGATAAAAGTAATTCCATTTTTGGGCTAGCTAGACCCTATGTTGTGGCTTGTGCCTTACTGCTAATAATGGTACCTCTCACCATTATGATGGGGGGGCGAGAAGACTTCAGCCCTGAAAGACAGCGTTTTGCAAGTTTTCCATTAAAAATTGATCAGTGGAAAGGGGTTGACGTAGGTATGGGGCAGGAATTTATCGATGCACTTAAATTCGATGATTATATTATTGGTAATTATTCTCAAAAGGGAGATCGTTTGCCAGTAAATTTTTATGTTGCCTATTATGCTTCTCAGCGTAAAGGAGCTTCTGCTCATTCTCCAAAATCTTGCATGCCTGGTGATGGCTGGAGAATAGGTGATTTTGAACAGCGCCAAATTGGAAATCATGAAACCAGCAGGGGTGAAAAGTTGATGGTGAACCGGGCTGTTATCAGTAAGGGCAATAATAGACAATTAGTCTATTATTGGTTCCAGCAAAGAGGCCGAATAATTACCAATGAATATTTGATGAAATGGTTTTTATTTTGGGATGCATTAACTCAGCAACGAACAGATGGAGCATTGCTGCGGTTAGTTGTGAGTTTACCTGAAGGAAGTAGTGAGCAGGTGGCTGATGAAAAATTGACAAAATTTATGGATTCAGTTTTTCCTAAGTTAGAAGCTTATGTTCCTGGTGTTTAATCATTTGTATTAATACTGCAAGGTAATTGAGTGCTATAAGAAAAAGTTATAATCTGTATTGCTCTTAACTTAGTGGCAATGAAGTAGAGCATGGGAACGATAATGCTATCTTTATCCAGCAAACAAATATTGACGGACTACTAGGAGCCCGTCCAAGAATAGAGAACCTACTACGGAAAAAGCCCTCGTGACGGTTTCTATTCTTGGACAGGCTCCTAGAAACCTGTCCGAGAACTAAGGTTTTTGAAAATAAAATCAACATAGAGTGCTTTAAAGTAAATATTTACCTCTATATGGTAATCGGCTGACCTGCATGTTAGTTCGTGGGCAGCCTCCTAGTATTCCTAAATTCATAAGTTAAAAAAATAAATGACTTTATTCTTTTCTTTCCTTACCTCAATAGCAATTAGTCTAGTGTTGATTCCTTTTTTTATGCGCTATGCTGGTGTATTACATATGCTGGATGAGCCTGGCGAAAGGAAGGTTCATGCTGTTGCTATTCCTCGCTGTGGTGGTCTGGGATTATCTATTGGTGCAGTTGCTGCTATTTTACTTTCAGCTCCAATAGAAAGGGAGTTGCTGGGGCTGGTGCTTGGAAGCGTGGTTATCTTGCTGTTTGGGGTATTAGATGATCGCTTTGAATTGAGCTATAAATGGAAGTTTTTTGGTCAATTTGTTGCAGTTTTTGTCGCCATGGCAGGTGGACTTGGTCTCACTTATGTTCCCTTTTTTGGCTTAGACCCTGTGACTGTCTATATAACAATACCCTTGACAGTCATTTTTGTGATTGGTGTTACAAATGCGGTCAATTTATCTGATGGCCTGGATGGTTTGGCTGCCGGAATTATGTTGATGACATTTTCTGCGATTGCGTTTCTGTCTATTGATGGAGGTGGCCTTAATGTTGCTGTAATGGCTTTGGCTGTTGCAGGTGGGATTGTTGGTTTTTTATGGTTTAATACCCATCCCGCGGTTGTCTTTATGGGGGATACAGGAAGCCAGTTTATCGGTTTTATGGCTGTTTTTCTTGCTATTTATTTAACTCAAAATGTTAATCAGACCTTAAACCCTGCTTTGCCCCTATTACTGCTAGGTTTGCCTATTTTAGACACCTTATCTGTAATGGTACGTAGACTTCGAGCGGGCAGGTCTCCCTTTTCACCAGATAAAACACATATTCATCATCGCTTGATGCAGTATGGTTTTTCACATGCTGAAGCCGTGGGTTCTATTTATTTAATTCAAGGGCTTTATTTAGCTTCGGCCTTAAAATTTAGGTATTCTTCCGACCTATTGGTTATTGGTACTTATTTAACTATTTCAGCTACTTTGTTATTATTTTTTGCTTGGACTGCAAAAACTGAATGGCGATTACATCAGGTGATTGAAGGCAGGGATAGACGAGGAAGCCGGTTGTTGAGAAGTGACCGATTGTTTCATTTTTGTCGACATTATATCAATTATGGCTTAGCTTTATTCCTGGCGACGCAATTATATTGTTTAGTAGACAGAGTGTTTTTGATGACAAATGAAAGTTATCTATTGTCGCTTTGTGCTTTTTTGTTATTTGTTATTTCTCCCCAAAATATAAAAGATATTTGGGTCCGTTTTAGTATTTATATTGCGGCAATCTTTGCTAGTTTGATGACAACTGAATTTCCTGAAATAACAATTCATAATAATTGGCTAGTCGATGCTTTTCTCTTGACTCTAATCATTGTCGTTTCAATTGCAATTAGAATCACACGTAAAACAAAATTCAGAATGACGACGCAGGATGTTCTAGTGATGTTATTTGTCTTTGCAAGTTTATTGCTCATTGACTTTAAATGGATTGAACATGTTACGTTTAGATTGTTTTGTCTGGTTTATGCACTAGAATATTTATTACATCGAGAAATTTACAAATTTAGGTTAACGCGGTATCTAGCGGCAATATCTGGGATACTAATTATTGCAGTGGTGTTACCAACTATTCAGCTGGGTTAACTGAAATTTCATTTTTTGGCCTTTACTAACTAGGTCGTTAACAAAGTCATAATTATAAGAAGTTATTAATGAGGAATAAAATGGTCAGTAGAAAGATTTTAACATTGAGTTTGGGCGTTAGTTTGCTGGCTTTATCAGGGTGTGATAGTGCTCAAGACAGGGAACAAAAATATTTGAGTAAAGCTCAGACTTATTTTGATGAGGCTAATTATGAAAAAATGCAGGTTGAATTAAAGAATGTTCTACAAATCAACCCTAAAAATACAGATGCTCGTTATTTATCCGCTCTGGTTGCTGAAAAAGATCAGGATTGGCGCAAAATGTTTGGAACCTTGCTCGCAGTGGTTGAAGCTCAGCCTGATCATTATGAAGCTCAATTAAAGTTGGCCAAGTTATATTTATTCAGTAAAGATGTTGAAAAAGCATCTGAAAAAATTGAGCTGGTTTTAACTGCTGAAGCAGAAAACCCTGACGCAATAGCATTAAAAGCAACCATTCAATTAATGAATAAGGATATTGATGGGGCGACTGCATTATTAAATCAAGCCTTAACGGTTAAACCAGGGCATTACGATTCGTCATTATTGTTGATTAGTATTCTGGGACAGCAGAAAAAAGTTGATGAAATTAAACAGCTGTTAGAAAGTGCCTTAGCGGTTAATCCCGACAAATTAAAACTATCATTACTTAAAATAAAATTACTGCTGTCTGAAAATAAAAAAGATGAAGTAAATACTTTGTATCCAAGTTTAATTCAACGTTTTCCTGAAAACGAAACACTTTATTATAGTTTTGCAAAGTTTTCTTTAGCCGAGAAAAAAATAGACCAGGCCGAGCAAACTTTGAAACAATTGGTTGCCCAGTTGCCTGAGAAAGATCGGCCAAAATTTGTATTAATTGATTTTTTAACTCGTCAGCGTGGTTTAGAGCTGGCTGAAAAAGAAATTGATCTGCTTATCAATGAAAATCCAGATAACTTTGGATTCAGGTTTGCAAAGCTAGCTTTATATAAAGATCAGCCAGAAAAAATACAGCAGAATCTAGAGCAAATAGTTGAAGATGATAAATTAGGTGCGGCAGGTATTGATGCAAGGAATAAATTGGCTATATTGCATAATTCAAAAGGAGATGAAGAATTAGCAAGGAAATTAATTGAAGAGGTTATTGAGCTTGATCCAAAGAATACTACAGCTCTGTTGTTTAGAGCTGGTTTTTTATTAAAGAATAAAGAGTTTGATGCTGCAATAGCAGATGCACGGTCTATTTTAAGAGAGGAGCCAGAGTCAGAAAAGGCGCTGCTAATTTTGGCTGTCGGTCACCTGAAAACTAATAGCATTGAGCTGGCGCAGGAATCACTGGAAAAAGTTCTACAAATTAATCCGAAAAACTTGTTGGCGATTAAAGATTTAATTCGTATCAAGGTTGCTAAAGAAGAATACGCAGAAGCTATCACCTTATTAGAAAAGGCTCATGCTTTATATAAAGATGATAAAGATATTTCGGTTATGTTAGTTGATTTATATGGTAAAGATCGGCAGTGGGAAAAAGCTGAAGCAATTGCTAAGGGTCTATTAGAAAGCTCAGAAGCAAAAGAATTGCCCCATTTTAAATTGGCTCAACTTTATATGGGGCAGAAGAAATTTTCTGATGCAATTGTTGAGTTTAATAAGGTATTAGCGACAAACCCTAAAGCTGCTGATGTAATAGCAGGGATTGTTAATGCGCATTTAGCGTTAAAGCAAGAAAAAAAGGCTGAAGCATTGTTAGATAATGCCATTGCAGAGAATAAAGGTAATGCAATTTTCTTAACGATGCGGGGAGAGCTTTATCGCCAACAAAAACAATATGCAGATGCCGAAAGATTATTTAGCCGTGTTATAGAGCTAAAGCCACAGGTTGAGTTAGGTTATAAAAATCTGGCAACTATTTATCAGATGCAAAAACAATTAGATAAGTTAATTAATGTCTTTGAGCAGGGGGTCGAGGCCATCCCTGAAAGTGGATCGTTTTTAATGCAGTTAGGCATTCTTAATACTGTTGCAGGTGATATTGAAAAAGCAATAGATGCCTATCAAAAACTATTGCAAGTCGTGCCTGATAATTTACTGGCTACCAATAACCTGGCTGCTTTGCTAGTGGAAACGGCTGATAAACAGAAAATTGAAACGGCAAATAGTCTGGTTTCTAGCTTAAAAGACTCTGAATATCCAGCTTTTTTAGATACTTATGGTTGGACGCGTTTTAAAGCTGGGAATGTTGATGAAGCATTAATTGCTCTTGAATCTGCAGTAAATAAAGAGGGTGTTACTCCAGAAATGAACTATCACTTAGCTTTGGTTTATATTGAAAAAGGCAGAGTTGAAGAAGCTAAAATGGAGTTAGAAAAAGCAGTTGTTGAAGGTGCTAAATTCAAAGGAATTGAAGTAGCTAAATCTGAACTGAAAAGATTAAAGGAAATGTAGTTTTAAATAAGTATAAATATTCCTGATTAGCTATGAGCTTCCGCATACTCTAAGCTAGAATGGATTGTAAAACAAAGGGTTACAGTTACTTTTAGCCTGTGTTTTATACTAAGGTAAGGTGCATAAATAAACCACTAATAGTTCCCACGCTGGAGCGAGGGAACGATGAGGGTGATTTATTATAAATTATCTAAGGTAGCGGAAGTTCATGGGTAATCAGGTAAATATTTGAGGAGAGTTCACCTAAAAACGGTTGGTTTTAATGGAGGGCCTCTAGGCCGCGATCGCGGCTTGGAGCTCCTGCTACCGACAATACTGTCGACTTTGGAAGTGAGGCTTTAGCCTCGAATGTTTCGGGCGAGGCTAAAGAGAATACTTTCACAGTTTCTAAAGCCTCACTTCCTAACATGCCTTTACTGTTTTTTGGCCTTAATTCTAGTGGTGGTCGCTGTTAATCAAACAGCTTTAATTTGTTGGGTACGTGACTACTCGTTCCTTTGCCCAAGCTACACTCTATCTTAAAGCCATAAATGTAATATGAATGGCTTTTTTATAGCTGTTTAAATGTGTTTGTAGTTTAGTGAGATCTCTTTTTTGCAACGTTTATAAGCTATTTCAAGAGCTAAAAGGAAGCTGTTTCTATTGTCAATATTGCCTTTTTCATACTAGACTGGGTGCCAGTCTATGTTTTTATAAGTTGGAAGCACTAAGGAATGAATGTGAACAAAATACTAATTGTTTTGCTAATGTCTGTTATTTCACAACAAACATTTGCTGATTATAAAGATGATGTTGGATATACAAGATTACAAGCAGATCTAGGATCTAGTACTCCTGCTGGTAGAGGTGTCGCCGTGGCGCATGTAGAGGCTGCGATAGGAGCTAGTGAGACAGATGTAGGTGCCTGGATGCCCGATGTTAGTGCAACTCAGTTTAATGGTAAGCGTATTGTTGATCGTTCAAGTCCTCTTTCTAATGGTGTTTCTGGGCATGCGACTGGAGTGGGGGGTGTGTTTTATGGTGACGATGGGATGGCCTCAGGTATTATGAATGTAAATGTTTATTCTGCCGATAACTGGTTAATAGATGGTTTCCTGAAAACAGGGCATGAAATAAAACCCTTGCTGAGTGCAAGCCGAATTGCGAATCATAGCTGGGTTGGCTCGATGGAGGGCGAAGATATTTCGGCACAAGTTGCAAAAGAAAATGCAGTTCGAGTATTAAAACGTGTGGACTGGCTGGTTGAAGAAGATGAATTTATTCAGCTTGTCGCAATGAATAATGGCAGTATTAATCAGCCGTTACTGGGAAATTCTTATAATAGTATTGCGGTGGGGCGTACCGATGCGAATCATGCACAAGGCTCAATTGCATTGGACTCAACTTATAACGCGGCACGAACACGACCCGATGTGGTTGCGCCAGTTTCTACAACCAGTCGTGCTACTCCCGTTGTTTCAGCTGCTGCTGCAATGCTTGTGGAGCAAGCGCATAATGCTGCACAAGGATCGGTCTCTGTTATTAGTAATGGCGATGCAATTTTTAATGGGGAGCGTTCTGAGGTTGTTAAGGCGGTCATAATGGCTGGCGCTGATAGGATAACAAGTAATATCTCAATAATTGAGGGTATTGATGATTACCGGACTGATGTAGCGAACCAGACAGCTAATGGTCTGGATAGTCGTTACGGTGCTGGGCAACTGAATGTTTATAATAATTACCAAATCATGGCTGCTGGTGAGCAAGATAGTGTAGAAGATGGTGGCTCAGAAACCGTTGCTGTGATGGGTTATGATTATGATGAGGCCTTTGGTGGTGCGGAAGGTACTAATGCACATGCCAGTTATGTTCTAGACACTATAATGGACGATAAACAGCAGTTAACTGCATCGTTGGTTTGGAATATTGATATTGAAAATAATGGCGATGAATTTTTATTTAGCGCCGTTGCCTCATTGAGTGATCTTGATTTGTACCTGTTTGATGTAACAGGAGAGAGAGAGTTATTAATCAACAGTTCAACGAGTGAATTTGATAATACAGAAAATATATGGAGTTTTGTTGAGCAGGGCCACGATTACCGTATAGATGTAACTGCAGCTGATGGCGAGTCTTTTAACAGGGATTATGCTTTGGCCTGGAAAGTTTCCGCTGTCCCCGTCCCTGCTGCTGTCTGGTTCTTTGTGAGTGGCTTATTGGGGTTGTTTGCTGCTAAACGATATGTATAGCAGTAGCATACAAGAGTGAATCATTTTCAATGGAGGCAAATTATTTAGCATCTGCTCAGCTATGAGAGGGTAAACTAAGAGCTGGTTCTCGGATTTTTTGTATAAAGTATATGATTATGACTAATTGAAAATAGCGGTACAACTATTAACAATAGTTAAAGTAAAGTATTTTTACTGCTAAACTAAACCAAATCAGTCTTACAGATCAACTTTATGTCAGAAAAAGCTAATCAATCAGCCATTAATAAAGCGGCTAATTTAATTCTGAAACATAAGGTGGATAGCCTTCAGGTGGTACCTGCTGTCGCACTTAAGTTATTGCGCTTAACCAGTGATGAAACAGCAAGTGTGGCAGACCTGTCTCAATTGATTGAAACTGCACCCAGTTTAGCGGCAAAAGTTTTACGAAATGTTAATTCTGCTGCTTTTGCTTTATCTCATAAAATAACGTCTATTAAGCGAGCCGTTAATTTCTTAGGTTTTTCAGCGGTTCGACAACTGGCTTTAAATCAGTTGCTATACAATAAATTAATAGACCAGCGTTCTAAAAATGAATTCAACCAACTGTCATATTGGCAACACTGTCTGTTTGTAGCGACCCTGAGTCGTGCTATTGCGGTAGCCACCAGGCACGAGGACCCTGATCTTATATATTGTGGCGGGCTTATGCATGATATTGGGAAAATTGTTTTAGAATCGCATGGCAAAGTGACTTACAGTGACTTTTTGTTAGCTTGTAGAGCGGATGAGCAATCAGCTTTAAGAGGGGAGAGAGATTTTTTCGGTTTAAATCATGCTGAAATAGGGTTTGTTTTTTGCCAGCAATGGGATATACCTGAGCAGATTGCGGCTATTATCTTTTGTCATCATGACTTACCTAAAGATGGAACCTTATTTGCCAAATATAAGACAGATATAGCGATTGTTAATTTTGCTAACTATGTAGCCTGGATGCAGGGCTTGGGGTCTAGTTGTGTAAATAATGGACCAGAATTACATGCAGAGGTTTCAAAATGCTTAAATATTGCTGCATTAGATCTTGATTCATTATTGAGTCAGGTTGATAAAGAAATGCAGCATACCCGTGACTTTTACGGTATACAGTTTCCTAGTACCAATACCCTAAGAGCCTCTGTCATTGAAACGGCTTTATTATTAACGGATTATAATAAAACTAAGGAAAGATCCAGTACTCCAATTGAGCCTATTTCTATTACTAGCTTAACGGTGCCGCATAAAAGTCTTGACCCTGATGAAATAATTCCCTGGACTTTGTCTGCTATTAAGGCTGATTTTGCTTTTGAGCGATTGATATTACTGAATGTAAAAGCAAAGCAAAGAAGTTTAGTTGCTACTTATAGCTGTCCTGATTCAATTGAAAAAGCTAGTTTACAACAATTCTCTATTTCATTAGATGCTTTACCTAAGACGATCATCAATAGTTTGCGAGAACGTAAATCGATTATTGTTAATGCCAGTGAGGCTAAAAATAAGGGGGTTTTACAGCAGTTTCAAGTAGATGAATTTCTTATTGTGCCTGTATTGAGCCATAATCGATTGGTTTCTTTGCTTTATGTAGATGGTGATAATAACAAGCGCCCCATTACCAAGAATGATATTGCTCAAATAACACCGATTATTCATGAGCTAGGGGTTGCTTTAGCCAATGCTAAACGTTTTGAGCTTGAGAAAAAAAGAGCTGAAGTCGATAGTTTAACGGGCTTGCTGAATAAGCGCATGGTCACTGAACATCTGGATGCAACATTCGACCTGAATATTGATCAGTTAAGCCGAGTTGCCGTGGGCTTTATTGATATAGATTATTTTAAGAAATTTAATGATAGCTGTGGCCACCAGGCGGGGGATGATGTTTTAAAGATTGTTGCTCAAATTATGCGGACATTAACGCGCCCTAGTGACTTTATTGGTCGCTATGGAGGAGAAGAGTTTGTCTTTGTGTTGCATGATACAAGCGTAAAAGGAGCTAGCTGTTATGCTGAACGAATACGATTAGAAATAGAGCGTAAAGGTAAGATTTTAAGTCAGCGATTTAAAGGACATGAGCTAACAATAAGCATCGGTGTTAGTCTTTATGATCAAAATTTTACCTCTTATAATCAACTGATCGAAGCAGCTGATAGTGCCATGTATACAGCAAAACATAAGGGACGAAACTGTGTGGTAGTGGCGTAAAAATAGAA
>ENA-ORXI01003520-ORXI01003520.1-sediment-metagenome-genome-assembly--contig:-NODE-3520-length-10478-cov-9.458898_pt1 | contig 10478 bp, 8 predicted proteins | sample MGYA00237861_ERZ511468 | MGnify/ENA primary metagenome ERZ511468 (study PRJEB26299, sample SAMN06266213) | sediment metagenome | isolation source: Hudson Canyon methane seep mesocosm | place: USA:Hudson...
GAATACAACTTCACAGAAGTATTCTTTAGTGCCATATTTATAGCGTATTTGCTCTATTCATGTCAACCACTTAATCTTTAATGGATATAACAAAGCAGTATAGATTAGTTGAAGCTGTAATAGTTGCTTGTTTTTCATGCCTAACTATGAATGTGACTTATCATTGTTTTTTCAATACTTTTATCACTCTTGCTACATCGCTGGGTACATCTATTGCGATAGAACCACTGTCGACCTCAACCATTTTTACTGGGTAATTTGATTCTAAAAAACGTAATATTTCAATATCTTCGATAAGCTCTAAAGGTGTTTTTTTCGGGTGTGAAAGAAAAAACTCAAGGTGCTCTTTAGAGAAAGCATAGATACAAACTTGTTTAAAAGCTGATTTAAATTCACCTTCTTTTGTTAATGGAATACTAGAGCGGCTCATATAAAGTAGTTTTCCTGATTGGTCACACACTACTTTGGGTACAGTAAACGATTTAAACTCTTGTTCATCGGTTATTTCACACATAGCATTAACAACAAAGCCATCGCCATCGAGGTAAGCTTGAACAACCGTTGTAATATCAATCGGATTTATAAGTGGTTCATCCCCTTGAACATTAATGATAAAATCACAATTAAGGGTGCGGTTTGCTTCTGCTAATCTATCAGTACCGGTAAGACAAGTGCTACTTGTTCTTAATACTTGACCACCAAACCCTTTAACAACATTGTCAATTTCATCATTATCTGTAGCAACATAAACTTTGTCTGCTCCTACTGCTTGGCAGCAACGTTCCCAAACATGTTCAATCATAGGTTTACCACAAAGATCTACTAATGGTTTCCCTGGGAATCTAGATGATTGGAACCTAGCTGGTATTACTACGGCGTAGTTTTTATTATTCATAGTTCTTTTAAAACCTCTTCAAAACAGTCAATAATTCGATAGTTATATTTTAGGCATAACTCTCGCATTTTTTCTTCTACATTTGAGAATGGGCTGTAAAAAATGAAGTCAATATTATTGTCTTTTGCCGCATCAAGATCTGACACTGCATCACCTATCATTACGACTTTTGATGCTGGGTGTTTGGCTAGAATATTAGTGACATGATTCACTTTCTTTTCAGGAGAGCCAAAAATTTCTTCAAAATAGCTATCAAGTTCTCGTTGTTGAAAAACACTCCTTAATTCTTGCTGTTCTGAGCCACTGGCAACATACATTGTTGCAGGGCATTTAGTCAGTAATTCGCTGATGAATGGTGTTGCTTGGGCGACTAAATATAAACTTTTACATTGCTGTGAGTAAAAGGAGAGTAAATCACTTTTGAATAATTCAACAAGCGATTCATCTATGTCTAGAATCTGATTCACAAAATGATCAATGTGATAAAATCGTGACTTACCAAAATTTTCTGCAAAGAATGAAGTACATTTTTCGACATTCTGTGGTGATATTTTTGAGGCAGATAATGCGTTTCTCATTGCTTCAATTTTTAAAGCGTTTGAGTCAAGAATAACTCCGTCGCAGTCAAATATAGCTATATCATAATGGCTAAACTGGTGCATATATCGATCCTCTAATAAGAGGATAGGTTGTTGGTGTTAATGCGACTAACCGACTTGCGATATCAAAATTTTGCATTAGATTTATTGTCTCAAGCATTTCTAGTTGACGGGTGTCGTTACTGTCATAGCCATTAAAGCCAATTAGTGTGACATTTTTTGCTTTCATAATTTCGGCGATAGAAAAGGCATAAGCTACTGTAATATCAAATGGTATAGTACAACTTTCATTGTGAGCAAAGAATTGACCGTTTTTTACTTCCAAACCATAATCAATTAATTGGCAATGCTCTGAAAAAAGCGATAGCTCTGGTTCACTGAATCGATGTTTTGGCAAAATAACCGGTTTGACAAGGGTATTATAAACATCAGACTCAGATAAAAATTTATTATTATGTGACAGACAGTAATAATCCACATGGTCACTGAGCTCTTCAATGACATTAATCGCAATAACAATAGGGTTTTGTTGTTCAATATAGGCAATAATATCTGGCAGGTATTGTTGTAAAGCGGGGCCATTGGCGATAATTAAAACTTCCTTATCGACTGCCTTATTACATAAGGCAGATGTGCCACTTATGGCTTTGATTTCACCAGAGAAAGACAAGGCTGCGCGGTAAACATCACCACTAAAAGAAGATTTATGCTCTTGTTGGCTAAGGTAGTTTATTGCGCCAATAACTTCATCAGTACCAAAATGGCTATCAGAGAGTAAATTTTGAATATAAGTTGGATGCAGATTGTTTTGAGCGCCTAGAAAGTATAGTAAATTGCTACCCCAACCACATTTCTTTTGCATGCCCTCAAAGTGGCGAATTGCTAATTCATAAACCGGAGTTGCCCGGTAATCGTTGTTTTCTTTTGATACAACAGCTAACAAATTTTCAGTCTGGGCGTTGCCTGCACCGCGGCCCATGCCGGTGATTGTACTATCGAGCCATTTAACACCAACACTTCTTGCGATTAAACAGTTATCTAAAGCTTTAGCCATGTTGTTATGGGTATGAATACCTAAATCGCCGCTCCAATGCTGACGTAATGCCGTTACAATTCTTTTAACTTCAGGACCGTCCATATTGCCCAGCGAATCAGCAAAATATAATACGTCTAATCCATCCCATGACTGTGCAATTTTAGCTTTTTCTGCAATTAACTCTGAAGACTTACCCGCCGCTTGCATTAAGTTATAACCTACGATATAGCCTTTATTTTTAAGTGCTTTTACTATTTCCGCTGATTGCTCAACTTCATGGAAGTGAGCGGCTATACGTACGAGATCAATTTTACTCTCTTGGCTGCTTACAAATAAGGAATTAACAGCGTCCTCAATACAAAGCGATGAAGTTAGTATGGTTTTAGCGTCAACCATTACTCCGTAGGTAGGGCCTTTAGGCAAATTAAGACGATTGAGAAAGTCTTCGGTTGTATAGGCAAAAGCGCCGCGAAAACCACTTTGAGAAAAATTTCTTAATCCTAATTCTACATAATCTATTTGCGCTTCAACCATTGCATTTATATAAGCTTGAACCACATCGGGTGAAAAGTCCCAGTGATTGTAATAACCACCGTCACGCAAGGTACAGTCTAAAATTTTGAACATTTTTTAATTCCTTTAGCAATAGAGACTAACACTATTGCCTTAAATTTGAGCCAAACAGATCACAATGCAATAAAGCTAATACCTAAGCTATTAAACAATTTTTTTAAGTTTTTTGATATTGAACTGTTTAATTCAAATGCTTGAACAGATATTTGAGGCTTTAGCCATTTTGCAGTCAATAATGCAGTTGATACATCACCAAGAATACAAGTGTCGTCCGTTAATTTAGGTAATAAAAGCTCCATGCCTAATATATTGGGTAGTTGGGTGCTTTCTGGAAATATCTTGGTTAGCAAAGCCATGTTTTTGCTTTTAGGGTGTGCTTTTATTGCCGTTTCTGCTAGAGAGTATTGCTCAGGTATAGCATTTTTAATTTGTTGCAGAAAAATATTATTGTTTAAATAAAAAGACTCGTTGGGTAAGCAGAGAACCAATTTTATTTTTAAAAAATCAATTGAGTCTAAGTCGTCATACTTTTTGATGAGAAACTCGTTAACCTGCAAAAATTCATTCTCACTAAAAATACTTTGATCCAGCGCTATAAGTTTTTTTGTTTTTAATAATGGGTGAGCATCTTCAGGGACTGCAAGGTATGCCGTAGATATCCATTCAGAGCAACCAGTAGTTAACGCGTTCTTCCACCAAGTACCATAAATTAATTTTTTCAGTACTGGGTCGATGTATTTGTGAAATATGCTGTTGATAGACTTATGCCCGAGATAGCTTACGGTGCCATCATCAATATAAATGCCTTCAACTTGGTTATTAAGCTTTCTTGCTTGATGCATGGTAAATTGAAATTCCATTCTTCGATCGCTACCGGTAAATATTTTATCGGGCATTAATGAAGAGATAATGTCATTAATCTGAGTAAAGCGTAACTTTCTCTGCTTAAACTTATTTTGGTCATCATCTATGGTTAAATCGAAGGTATGTTGGAATATATCTTTAAAGTGTTCTGTGGCTTTAGCATACTGTTCTGCATTTTTTTTATTTTTACTAATAAAAAGGGCAACATTAATATCGTTTTTATGGGATATAGCTAGATTAGTAGCGATAAAAAAGTGTAATGGTGATGAAATGAAAAAATAATTGATCATAGCTAGTTACTTACAGGCAGTCTTTAGTTAAAAAAAATAAGGTTATTCTTGGGTTCTTCTTATTTTACTGCGCAATCTAGAAATCCAACTGTCTTCTGTGTAGCGCCCTTTTTTGATGTGACGTATTTGAAATACACCTTCAATTTCTAAAGGTATACCTTCACTGCTTATTAGCCATTTAAACGCCGTATCTTCATATGTTTTTCGCCAGCGTTCTGACTCAGTTTGAAACATGGATAATTTTCCGCAATAACCAATGGTTCGTGCAACATCGCCATGAACAATTTGAAATGCACCTTTGGCTTTATCTCTTGAAAATAAACTGAAGTTGTCTGTGTTTATGTCAACTACTTGTGGCTTAGAGTTAGCTTGCAACATCGGATCAGACTCAGCAAGCATTTCGGTGGTATATTCTTGCCTAGGAAAGTATAAACTTTCAGTTTTGCCTTTTAATTGTTCAGCAAGTGAATCAAGGCAATTTTTATGAAAAATAATATCGCAATCGGTATACCAAACCCAATCAGCTTTTGTTGATAAAGCGGCCATATTACGACCGATGCCTCTTCTAAATAGCTTGCCATTAGTTAATGGTTGCCAATTCCAGGTGACGTTATCAGGAGCTAAGGTCGAAAAATACGCTAATGTTGAAGCAGTATTAGTATCTTCTTCAGAATAAAAAACGGTGACCGTTAACGAAATGTCCTTCGGGGGATTATTAACAAATGAGCTCAGTTGATAAGTCAGCATGTTAGAGTATTGCCAGCAATGACTGACAATCTCTAAACTTAAACTTTCAGTTTTTTGATGTCGTTGGGAAATTTCTGGTAATGGCTCTCTAAACCAAGAAGTAGGTAGAAAACGTTGGATAAAAAAACGAAAAAATAAGATAGATGAACGACTAAATCTACTTGGTGGATATGTTTTAGTTTTTATCATTTTCTACACTAGCCTTAATTTTATACTGTAACGAGTTAAACTTTATTTTACGCTAATCAATCAATAATTAACGTTGATTAATAATCTGACTCTTTGATATCAATTCAGTTGCACCAAATACACTTAAATGGCCATCGTCAAAATAAAGAGACTTACCTTTACTCACGGCTGGACAACTACTTTTACTGCACATAAGGTCAAATGGCTTAACAGCTATTAATTTATCATTATAAATTAATGAATTGAGCTTCTCTAATATATAACTATTTCGAGTAAAATAATAATCCGCGCTGGTAGTATTTTGTAAATCAAACCGCAAATCGCCCCCGAAAATAGAAAATGGGGTAAGTAAGTTACTAATGTGTAATGGTAATTCAGGTATTGGGTATTGTAAATAAACCGTTTTACCCGAGTCGATAAGCCGATTAACCATTATGTTTAACCCTTGCCAATATAACTCTCTGGTTTCTTGCGCAGTTAACTGGCTATATTTTTCAGTCAGCAAAAGGCTGGGATCATTATTGGGTAATTTGGGGTAATGATTTCGATGACTACCAAATAGAAAACCGTTGTAATTAAATCCTAAATAGACGTTTTTGATCGATTGGTTGTTTTCTAAGTAATCAAAGGCTTCCTTAACCCATTTAGTGCAGCCCGGATCTTTTACTTCAAACAACAGTGAAGGAACGCACCCGCTAAAACTTAAATGTAATAGCCCTATATCTTTAGGTTCAAGTGCTTTTGCTAATGCATATGCAGGTTCAACCGTGTGACTGTCGCCAAATGTTGCCCAGCTAACATTTTCACCAAAATAACGGCAAGAATTTTTAGGCTCTTCATAATTGCGGCCATTGTAATGACATGCTTTTCGTTTGGGGCTGAATTTTATCGACGCCATATAGCTGTTATCCCCAAAACGATTTTGAAAGCCTCGATTGGAAACGGTAATTAAGCCAACTACAATAAAGAAAGCAATAGATATCCCTGCATATTGTAAAACAGTGAACTTTGCTTTAACCGTATTTGCTGATTTTTTTCTAAATGGCTTTTCAACATATTGATAACTGAGCATGGCAAAAACAAAACTTAATGCTATTGCGATAATAAATAGTCGTGGCTCGGGCTCACCTACAGATTTGAGACGGAGAAACGCAAACAATGGTTGATGCCATAGATATAATGAGTAAGAAATCAAACCAATGCCAACAAATAAGCGCTGACTTAAAATTTTCCCCACCAGCGTATCAATAGTTGTGAAGGCAATAATGAGTACCGTACCAATAATAGGAACTAAAGCATAAAAGCTCGGGAATAAGGTATGGTCATCAAAGAAAAATATAGAATAAGCAATGAGTGTTAGCCCTATCAACCCTAGCGACTCTCTTTGCCATCTTTCGATTTTTATTGTTTGAATACTGGTTAATGCGATTAAGGCTCCGGCAAAAAGCTCCCACGCACGACTAAAAATGAGATAAAAATTAGCATCTGTGAAGCCGTTAACAGCTAAAAACTGAGCGAGTATTAATGAAATTATTGATAAAACAATAATAACTTTGGTGATGTGCCTTTTACCTTTTACCCATAAGTAGCCAAGCATTAAAGGAAAGAATAGATAAAACTGCTCCTCAACAGCTAAACTCCAGGTATGAAGTAAAGGTTTTTGATCTGAAACCGTTGAGAAATAGCCACTGGTGGTAAAGAAATGAAAATTGGAAGTAAAGGTAACCACTGACATTAAACTATTTGCATACGACTTAAGTAAATTCGCAGGCATAAATATGAACGCTAAAACAGTGGTTAAAATTAATACCGCTGACAACGCCGGCAGAATTCTTTTGGCTCGTCGCTCATAGAAATTTTTAATTGAAAATTTATTTTGAGCAAGCTCATCAAGGATAATGGTGGTAATTAAGTAGCCACTGATAACAAAAAATATATCAACACCAATGTAACCGCCACTGAAACCAAAAATTCCAGCATGGAATAAAATTACCGGTATAACTGCAATTGCTCTTAAGCCATCTATTTCTTTTCTATATTGCAATTTTAATTCCTTGCGTTTCGATGTAGAACATAATCTAATTTTAATTGCTAAAACCTATATTCCCACTTTATATAAGTATCAAATTCGGTGCCATCTTCATAGTTAGCATCGTCACTGATATTAACTTCAGTACTGATATATTTGGAGTTAGTTATGATAAGTCCGAGCGTAAAACGGGAATCGAAAGCAATAAATTTGTATTGGCCATCAAATTGCAAAACATCTTCGGCAATTTTTGAAACAGGATTTCCCATGTTTATATCATCGGAGTACCTATCAATATTATCGGTATTCAATTGCAATTTTCTAAATTTTAATTGCCAGCTGTTATGAGCTGTTGTCTGAATTAGGAAAGTTGCAACAAGGGTTTGTGCATCGTTATCATAAGTTGATCCGATAGTTCTTCGGTAATAGCGATAGCCTGATTTATACAGACTGTGTTCATATAAACAGTTCAACGTTGGATCCTCACTTGGACCACAAGTTGTTTGAGTATCAGTGTATTCTAAATTAGCTAATATGCGTTGGTTGAATAAAGTAAAGCGTGTTTCAATACCATACATATCGGCTTTGTCGGTAATTATACCGAAGTTAGGCGATCTATCCTCTCCGATTGTTTGCAGATAAACAGCATAGGGTAAGTCAAATAATGTGTCAGACCAACGAAAGTCATAACCTGCAATATGATTACCTATCTGTGTGTTGAGTTCAGAGCCACAATCAGGTGAACCATCAGCACACTCATGGTTGGCAAATAAAATACTAAAGAAATCTTTCATGGAGCTCGGTTGACCTTCACCAGCCCATTGAAAAGACCAAGAAGCACCAATCTCTAAACCACGAATGGGCCTAAAAGTTGCCCGAGTACTCCACATGAGTGTTTCGGGTATTTCTCGACTACTTTCTAATTGTGCCATTTGTGCTGTTAAGGTCCAAGGGCCTAACCAGTTTAGCCAGGGGGTTTCAAAGGCACTTGAATTGTCACGAGTAATACTTATAGCAGGTAATGGTCGCGAATTAGTATTCATTATCAAATTAGTATCGATACCAGGACCCCACCAACGCTCTATTGCGCCAGCAGATAATACCCAGTTCCCCAATTTGTAGGCTAAAAAGCTACCGTCTATATTAAGGTCATTACCTTGATTTAACTCTGGAATATCATCTAGGCCATGACGATAGTTAATTTGCAACTTACCTGCTAAATGACCGATAAAAAATTCATTGGATAACTCAATTTTACCTTGATCGTAATTATCGTTGCCATAACTGGTAAAACGATTAGCATTACTGGCAAAATAAATGCTTTTTTTAGTTATGTTTTGATGACCTGAAGCGTATTTATAGCTAAATTTTACGTGATTAAGTGCTTGTTTTTGTGCATCATTTAATAAATGTGTTTTAGCTGATAGTATGTCGTCTTTAATGGCATTCCACATCAAAGGGTAAGTAGTTACCGGTGCAGTAATAATACCGGCATCAGCAAGTAGTTGAATGTCATTTCTTAGGGCAAGATCGTCAGGTTCTACCCAAGGCGCTGCAATGCTTGCATGTAAAAAGAATAATAAAAAGATGGCTAAACTAGGTTTTAACAACATTAAAAGTCCTGAATAATACTGTGCAAGATAACTTCACAATATTTATAGATAAACTCTGACTAAAATCGCGCAGATTGTAGCAGTATTTTCTTGTTAACACATCTGTTGATTTAATCCGATAACAATTAAAAACAGTTAGATATATTAGATGAATATACCATTATCAGGTAATATGCAACTGCTCTCATTACTCTCACCCATAGGCATACCTCTGAAATGAAATCAAAGTGTATTTTATTTATTCCAGTTTCTTCAACATCTGGCATTGGTGAGTATGCCAGATCATTGATTATTGCCAACGAGATCAAAAAACAACAACCAACTATCGATATCCACTTTGTTCTAAATTCTGAGGTGTCTTACTTTTCCTCATGCCCGTATTCTGTTCATCCCTGTCAAGGCTCTGCAACTAAAGATATTGATGGTGTGAACAATATTATTAAAAACCTTAAGCCTGATCTAGTGATATTTGATGCTTCAGGGCGATCACAACAAATCAAACAAGCTAAAAAAATTGGAGCAAAAGTTGCTTTTATTTCTCAACATAAGAGTAAACGTAGTAGAGGGCTTAAGCTAAATCGATTGTTTAACATTGATAAGCACTGGGTTGTTCAACCAAGTTTTTGTATTCAACCATTAGGCAAGTTTCAAATGTTGAAACTTAGTTTATTTAAGAAAGTACCTCCTAAAAATGTAGGCGCTGTGTTTTCTTCTAATATTGAAAGTTCAAAGTTAGAAGTCCTTCGTCGATTTAATTTACGAGAAAACGATTTTTTCATTTTTAATGCGGGCTCTGGGGGACATAAAACGTCTAAAGAATTATGTGCTGACTTATACTACCAGGCAGCCAAGTTGTTTTATCAGCAAATGAATATAACTTGTGTCATGGTTTTTGGTGATAATTACCCTAAAAATATCCCAGATAGCTCTCAAAATGACGATAATAAAAATTTTATTTGTATACGCTCTTTAACAAATTCTGAATTTATTGCTCTATTGGTTATGGCTAAAGGGCGAGTGATTAGTGCTGGAGACACTATTTTACAATGTATTGATTTAAACAAAGTTAGTGCTGCAGCAGCGGTGTCTAAAGATCAGCCTAAGCGTTTAGCCGATTGTGTTGAACAAGAATTGATTCTAGAGGCTAAGTTAACGGTGGAATCTTTGTATCAGCAAGCCAAATGTTTATTAGACAATAAAAAAAATGAGATAATTATTAATAACATGAAAAAGCTAGAGTCACTTGATGCTTTAAATATAATTTCTAACGATATAAGAAAGCTGTTAACAGATTTGTGATGATTGATAAGCAAAGTAAATAAGTCATTTATATACTTTGCTTATGCTCTGAAGTTATGTGTAGGTTATTTCCAGCTATCCATGTTGCCACGACGACGTCCACCTAATCTTGGAATAACTAAGCCTAAAATAAGCCCAATTCCTAATACAATAGCACCAGTGAAAAACCACTGTTTTTGTACGTCGGTATCTTGTGTTTTTAGTTTTGATTGGCTCGTTGCTAATTGATTTTTTAATGTAGCAATTTCAGTGTTCAGTTGACTGTTCTTATCGTTTAAATTACTGATGTTAGCTTTCACATTGTTTAATTGGCTATCTAATTGGCTATTAAGTTCAGTAGCACC
>ENA-ORXI01003521-ORXI01003521.1-sediment-metagenome-genome-assembly--contig:-NODE-3521-length-10477-cov-3.286154_pt1 | contig 10477 bp, 9 predicted proteins | sample MGYA00237861_ERZ511468 | MGnify/ENA primary metagenome ERZ511468 (study PRJEB26299, sample SAMN06266213) | sediment metagenome | isolation source: Hudson Canyon methane seep mesocosm | place: USA:Hudson...
TTTCCATCGCTTTAATTTCGTGGCTACCAGCAGGTTTAGGTTTTTGGTGGCAGTACTTAGGCAAAGATAATTCGAGCTGGCCGGATATGTTTTCAGGTACATCGCTGCATTACATGAAAAACAGCACACCAAAACCGCTTTCACGCTTGTCATAATTAACATTTCATGGGTACAATCCATTCTTAGGTAGAATTCAAGGATGATTAGTGAATAAACCAGTTAAATACTACTTTGCTATTTTTTTTCTGATCTTGTCAGCCAATGTCAGCTCTCAAATATTAATCACTCATCCTGATAATAGCATCTCTCAATTATCGAAAAAGACGATGCGTTCAATTTTTGCCATGCGCACCCCACATTGGCCAAATGGTTTACCAATACAAGTTTTTGTTCTTGACGATCAGGCTCCTATCCATATCTCATTCTGTAAGCATCTACTCGGTATGTTTCCATATCAACTTCGTCGAGTATGGGACCGGCAAGTATTTTCAGGCACAGGTATTGCCCCAATCACAGTTAAAACAGAACAAGAGATGATCAATAGAGTCGCTACCACTCAAGGGGCTATCGGATACATCATGCCTGAAAATATGACCTCCTCAATTAAATCTATTGGGGAGCTGTAAATGAACCGATTAAACACACAATACTTTTTTATTATTATCGCCTTATACCTGCCTGGACTTAGTTATGCAGAGACGAGTTGGCTTGATAAAACTCAAATTCATGGTTTCGCCTCCCAAGCATTCATAGCAACAACTGATAATAACTTTTTTGGTGATAGTGAGCACGGTAGTTTCGAATTTACAGAGTTAGGAATTAATGCAAGCACTCAACTATCATCTAAACTTCGATTCTCAGCTCAGGCACTATCAAGACGAGCCGGCGGTTTTGATGATGGCTCTCCTCGTATCGACTTTGCTTTACTCGATATAAATCTAATCAATTATGAACAGGGTCAAATAGGTGTCTATTTAGGAAGGATTAAGAATCCAATTGGGCTGTACAACGAAACTCGTGACGTAGCACATACTCGCCAAGGAATTTTTGCAGCTCAATCTATTTACTTTGACAAGGTACGTGACTTAATTCTTTCAGCTGATGGTATTCAACTTTATGGTGATTACTCTCTTCCAAACGGGACTTTATTCCTTCGAGGTGGACTTGGTTACTCCATTCCCGATGACAATGTTGAACAAGCCTATTTAGGAGCAAACTTTGCTGGAAAGCTGGAAAGTAACAAGTTAGCGTTATTAGGCCAAATACTCTATGAACATGATGGAGGACGCTGGATATTTTCTGCAACGGGCGTCACACTTGAAATTGACTATGAAAGCCAACCTGCTGATGCCCTATTTGGTATTAGTGATGGCACATTGAAAGTCGATTACACCGTACTGTCTACTCAATATAACGGCGAAAAGTGGCAACTTACCGGTGAAGTTGCCTTTGAAAATATAAACCCTCAAGGAATTAGTGAATTTCACCAAGCATTGAACTCTAATACGCTTGGCTATTCTCTTGAAGCAAATTATCGGTTAACGTCCAAACTACAAGGATTTATTCGACAAGAGCGGTTTTATATAGATAAGGATGATAAGAATGGTAGTCAATATAATGCTACTTACTTGCAACCCGCGAGTTCTCGATACAGTAAAAGCTGGGTTATCGGTGGCCGCTGGGATATAAACCCAAACTGGATGGCTAGAGTGGAATATCACTCATTTAAAGGTTTAGCCATTTTATCCCCTGTTGAAAATACCACTCCAACAGCCAAAGAAAACTGGGATATGTTTGCACTCTCTCTATCGTATCGATTTTGATGAGCAATGAACGATAGCAATAAAAAACACTCATTTATAAGCCTAAAATGGAAAGCAGGGCTTATTTTTGGCCTTGTATTATTTACTTTTAATGCCTCTTTTCCCGTATTAGTTTATTGGAATTCACAGCAAAACTTTGAGTTTTCACGCAAACAAACCCAACAACAATATCGGCAAGAACTGCTAGGGCAACTTAAAACGGCTAGCCAACAATTACAATCACTAGCCGAGCTAAGTTTAGTCCCTGAGGGAGCTAGCAAACGTTCAATAATAAATACACTAAATAAATATCAGAATAAACTAGAATTAGACTGGAATATATCTCAAGCTCAACTGTTTGATGTTAACTCGCATAAAATTGGAGGTTGGGGAGATCGCATTCCATCCACCGTCAACGCCCTTATTCCCAAAGTATTAAACAAGGAGATAGCGACAACGCTTATAGATTGCAAACAAGGCTGTAAACAATTTGATCTCCTACCTGTTCTAGCCAAGGGTAAGACACAATATGTTTTATTACTTGCTTATGATCTAAGCTCTGCTCTGCTAGATTTCTCTACTAACACTGGCGCTGATGTTGCCGTTCTTAGTAAAAGTAAACCCTATAACCAACAGAACAACCACTACCTTCCTCAATGGGATATGACAGTTAATGTTCTCACTTCTTTTGAAGAAAATATTAACTACTTAAAAACATTCACTCAGAATCATTCAGTCACGGAGCTAAAGAGAGAAAATAAATTAATACACGATCATAACTTACCTGTTGAGTTTAACTTGGTAACCATAGAGTCAAATAATGATCTTGTTTTTCTAATTATCGATAATATAGCCACACAACGACAAGATATTTTCAATATAACTATTCGCAGTATTGTGATAGCTCTATTTAGTACACTTATTTTAGGTGGGGGCTTGTTTCTCTTTTTATCTAGACCTCTTTCACGCCTTTCATCAGTATCTCAAGCACTGCCCTTACTTGCTAAACAACGGTACGATAATGTCAGGGAAATGATTACCCCACAAAATAATTCGAACCGTAACGATGAACTAGATCAGCTGGAAATCTCAACTTATGCACTTACAAGCCAACTAGAAGATTTACATATATCGATTAAGGAACGATCTGAAGCACTTCACAGCCGTAGTATGGAGTTAAGACAAGAGCGGGACTTCATCAAGAGTTTAATTGATACGGCACAACTAATCATCGTAACAATCGATCGTCAATGCCAAATAACCTCTTTTAATGATTTTGGCGAACATATTACTGGCCATTTAGAAATAGAACTACTCAACACCCCCTTTAAGCGATTATTTCCTCATGATCAATGGCCAGAAGTCGAAGCATCACTACTTCATCTTAAAAAGCACCCTGGTGCGGTAAGCCAACAAGAATCTGAATTCATAAATAGTGATGGGAGCCTCCATATTATTTCTTGGCTACACTCCAGCCTTGCTCATCCAACTGATTCTTCCGTGGTTTTGGCTGTAGGTCTTGATATTACCAAGAAAAAACAAGATGAAAATAAAATCATTTGGCTCGCAGACCATGATGTATTAACCGAGCTCTATAACCGACGTAAGTTTAATATTGAATTTGAAAACATATTGAAGCAATCCAAGCGGTTTAATCATGAAGGCGTATTACTATTCCTTGATTTAGACCAGTTTAAGGACATCAACGATAGCTGTGGTCATGAAGCCGGAGATCAAGTTCTAAAACAAGTTGCACAGAGTTTACAATCTCTTTCTCGTACAACAGATATTATTGCTCGTTTAGGTGGCGATGAATTTGCCATTCTTCTACCTGAAACAGATATTCAAGGTGGCGTAACACTGTCTGAAAAAATTGCATCGCAATTAGAACAATTGAATATTACCTTTGATAATACGCGCTATAAAATCACAACCAGTATTGGAATAGTTAATTTCCCACTCTCAGGTTTAAGTGTGGAAGAACTAATAAGTAATGCCGATTTAGCGATGTATGAGGCTAAAGCGCGTGGTAAAAACACCTGGTATCAATACAGTCTTGATGGAAAAACACGACAGCAACTAGAAACGCGAGTACTGTGGAAGGACAGAATTGAAGATGCTTTGGAAAATAATCGCTTTGTTTTCTATTATCAGCCTATCATGGATATTCGTACTCGTACCGTTAGTCACTATGAAGCACTGATTCGCATGACCAGTGAAGATGGTACAGTGCATCCTCCTGCAACATTTATACAAGTAGCCGAACAAACAGGATTGATTCACCATATTGATCACCTCGTTTTAAAACAAGGCATTTATAAACAAGCTGAACTGGATGCTTCGCAAAGTGAGACGTCACTTTCACTTAACCTTTCTGGCTATGCTGTTGCTGATACTCTATTGCAGCCGATGCTCGAACATCTACTTAAAGATAGCAATGTAAATCCTCATAACCTCATTTTTGAATTAACTGAAACAGCCGCTGTTGCCGATATAAAACAAGCAAAAGAACTGATGGATCAGCTTAAAAAATTAGGTTGCCGCTTTTCTTTAGATGACTTTGGAACAGGCTTTGCTTCATTTAGATATATGCGTGAGCTTCCCGTTGATATTGTAAAAATTGACGGTTCATTTGTGACAAACCTAGCTGATAGCCCCGATGATCAGCTGTTCGTAAAAGCATTAGTTGATGTTGCCAAAGGAATGGGTAAAAAGACCATTGCAGAGTTTGTTGAAAATGCAGAAACACTCGCACTACTCCATGCATTTGGAGTCGATTATGCCCAAGGCTATTATATTGGTAAACCAGAGCCTGAATTTCTAGATGGCCCTCCGGTACTTAAATAAGCAAACTGAGCTTTAGATAATTAAATCCGTTTGAGTCCAATCAGTTTATTATTTTGGTCGAACTGAATACTGAAATGGCCTTGGATTCCGCCTGCTTCAATAAATGGGCGAATATGTTCTGCGGGAAACTGTAGTTTCTGGCCACTTTGTGTCGTAACAATAACTGAACGTGCTGTACCTTGATAATAACGCAGCGCTTCCTCTCGGCTCACATTAAGATAAAAATGTAATTCAGATGCCATTATCTAATAAATCTTTAAATACAGATTTTAATTGTTCAATTACAGCATCACTTTCCTGTTCACTATAGGGTATAGACTCCCCTTTTCCCCATACAGGTGCAGGCCAACTATCATCCTGTATAAATCGTGCGACATGATGAACATGAAGCTGTGAGACAACATTACCCAATGCTGCAACATTCATCTTATCTGCTTGAACAAGCGTGTTGAGTCGGGATGCAACACCGTTTGATTCGATCATTAATTGTTGCTGTTGTTCGATGGTGAGATCAAACACTTCCGTTAATCCTGTCACTCTAGGCACTAAAATCACCCAAGGATAACGAGCATCATTCATTAATAACACACGGCTTAATTCAAACTCACCAATAAGGAGTGACTCTTTTTCTAACCTAGGATCTAAAGTAAACATTATTTATCTGCCAAATATTTAGTCACAACTTCATAGACATCAGAAGATAATCCTCCATGGGCTGCAATATCAGATAAGGCTTGTTTCATTAAACCTTGTCGCATTTCATCGTAGTGTCGCCATGAATTAAAGGCACCTAACATTCGAGATGCAACTTGTGGATTCAAGTCATTTAACACCTTAATTTGCTGTGCTAGAAACTGATAACCAGAGCCATCTATTGCATGAAAGTTTATCGGGTTATTACGGCAAAACTGCCCAATCAATGCGCGTACATTATTTGGATTTTTAATGCTAAATGCAGGGTGTTTCATTAAACCTTTAACTCGAAGAAGTGTATCCGGCAAGCTGGATTGAGCTTGAACAGATAACCATTTATCAACAACTTGTCGATCATCTTGCCATTGCTCGTAAAATGCACGTAATGCATGCTCACCTTCTGGTCCCGCTTGATCGGCTAGCAATGCTAAACCTACTAATGTATCCGTCATATTATCGGACTGTTTCATCTGTTTAAGGCAACGCTGAGTTTCCATTGGATCATCCGTTACCATCAAATAACTCAAACAGGTATTTTTAAGGCTACGGCGTGCCATATCCACTGCAGTAAATTGATATTGGTCAGAACTAGACTGCTGTTGATATACATTTATAAATTGTTGCTTTAAAGAGGTCGCAAGTTTCTTTTTCAAAAATCTACGTGCGATATGAATGGCATCAACATCTGCTATATCCATTTGTGCCGCTAAATAATTTTCAGTGGGCAGGCTTAACATTTTACCAATGAGAGCAGGATCACTTTTTGGATTAGTTAACACCTTCTCAAATTGCTCAATGAGTTCATTTGAAATAGCTAATAATTGTTGCTGTTGTACATCGTGTACTAACCTTAACAAGGTGTTGATAATGAGCTTTTGTCCAGCATCCCAGCGATTAAAGCTATCTGTATCATTTGCCATTAAAAAAGCAAGTTCAGCATCAGAACGATTGACATCCAATTTTACCGGAGCAGAAAACCCACGTAATAATGACGGTATAACAGGAGCGTTAATATTGATAAATGTAAACTGTTGCTCACTTTCTGTCAGAGCTAAAACCCGCGTTGTCTCTGTATATTCGGCATGATCTGTATCTAACTGTAATGGTAAAGAATTGCCTTCTTGATCAAGCAAGCCTATTGCCACTGGAATATAAAAGTTTTCCTTCGTCGCTTGGTCAGGTGTGGTGGGACATCGTTGTGCAATCGTTAAGGTATAAGTATTCTCAAAGTCATCATATTTACCCTCGACAGTTAATATCGGCGTACCTGCTTGTGAATACCAGCGTTTAAACTGCGTTAAATCAACATGATTAGCATCTTCAATCGCTTTGACAAAGTCATCCGTAGTGACAGCCTGACCATCATGCCTATCAAAGTAAAGATCCGTACCTTTTCTAAAGCCAGCATCACCTACAATTGTTTTAATCATGCCGACAACTTCAGCACCTTTTTCGTAAATGGTTACGGTGTAGAAGTTACTTATTTCAATAAATGATGCGGGTCTAACAGGGTGCGCCATAGGACCTGCATCTTCAGAAAATTGCATGCTACGAAGTTGATTGACATCATCAATACGCTGTACAGCTTCTGAATTCATATCTGCACTAAATTGCTGATCGCGTAAAACAGTAAAACCTTCTTTTAAACTCAACTGAAACCAATCACGACAAGTAACCCTATTACCAGACCAATTATGAAAGTACTCATGCCCCACAATACTTTGAATAGTGTGATAATCACGATCAGTAGCCGTTTCTGGGCTGGCTAAAACACAGGCTGAATTAAAGATATTCAAGCCCTTATTCTCCATTGCCCCCATATTAAAATCATTGACTGCAACAATCATAAATACATCTAAGTCATATTCACGGCCGTAAGTATCCTCATCCCATTTCATTGCCTGTTTCAAAGAAGTTAAGGCATGATCACATTTATGACTGTTTTCAGGATCAACATAAATTTCCAAGTCAATATCTCGGCCACTCATTGTTGTAAAGTGATCTTGTTGGCGATATAAATCACCAGCCACCAGTGCAAATAAATAACTAGGCTTAGGATGAGGATCATGCCAACGTGTCCAGTGACGACCATCATCAAACACGCCCTGCTCATCTAAATTCCCATTGGCTAACATGATTGGCCATTGCTGTTTATCAGCAACAAGCGATACTGTGAAAACCGCCATAACATCAGGTCGGTCCATGTAATATGTAATTCGCCTAAAACCTTCTGCTTCACATTGTGTACACAGCAAATTACCAGAATGGTACAAACCTTCTAATGCCGTATTCTTATCCGGATGAATAAGCGTTTCAATTTCTAATTCAAAGGCATCGGATAAAGAAGCTAATAGCAGAGCATGGTCAGTACGCTGATATTCATTGCCGTGTAAATTTCTACCATTTAGCTTGATAGAGACTAGCTCGACCTGTTCGCCATCTAGTACACAATCACCACCTGAACCTTGTGGATTCTTACGCATTGATAAAACACTACGAACCCGTGTTTCCGAGGCACCTAGATCAAAGTGTAAATGTACCGTATCAATTAAATAATTAGGTACCTGATAATCAGCAAGAAAGGTTTCTTTGGGCGTAATGGGTAGTGACATAACAACAACTCAGTAATTTTAAAAGTCGTCCAGTGTTTGAATTAACTGAACGTCGTAGGCGGGAACCTCATAGGGATGGTACTCAATAAGTGCATTTAATACTGCTTTAACCGTAGCTTTAGAACACAGCATTTCAACACGATATTCAGCCACAGTTTCAACCTTGTCCTGTTCTCCAATGAATGGCTGGCTACCTGCTATAGGTTTAAATTGCCCCATACCCAAAGTTTCCCATGAACAGTGGTCATAACCATCATAACGGCCTGCACCTTGTTCAAACAAGGCATTTTTAACGGCCTCTTTATGGCTTTCAGGCACAAAGAAAACCAACTTATACATTTACTTAATATTCCACTTCTGACCGATACCATTCCCTGATTCACTCAACACAGCTTTATCCCCACTTGAAAAGGCTACCGCTTGTAAAACGACACCGGGCCGTAACGCTTGTTTTCTTGCCACTTGCCAACAATCAAGTTTATCACCCGTACTCACCTGCCATAGGCAAATGCGTTGCGATGGATGGCCTGTTACTAAATAAGCACCATCAGAAGAGAAATCAACGGCTGATGTTGTCGTTTTAAATGAAGGAAAATCAGGTAACTCCCACTCTTTAGGCCAAGCTGATGTACGTAATGTGTACTTCTTTTCGCCTGTTTTCATGTTCCAAAAATGCGTTTGCCCATTACCTGCACCAGTCAGAACATAACCACCTTTAGGGTAAAATGAGACAATATTTACCGGAGTTTCATGCTTCCAACTACGTAACTGTTCACCCGTTTCTAATTTCCACAACCGTGCTGTCGTATCATCAGCACCTGTAAGTGCATATTTTCCGCTTGGAGAAAGTGCCACAGTATTAATAAGTTGATTGATTGGCGAGTTAACCGCCTTACCGTCATGCTCTAATATTTGAAGAACTCGATTAGCAATAACGTCAAAATAGATAGCGGTACGATCATAGAGAGCAAGCAATACATAATCCCCATGCTCAGATAAAGAAAGTGACTTTATCTTTACAGGAAAACTTAAACGCATCATAGGTTCGCCCGTTGCCACTTCCCATAAAACAATGACATCTTGTTCGGAAGTTGCCGCAACCTTGCCATCACCTGAAAAGCCTACAGCCGTCGTTGTCCCTACTTCCTTGTTATTTTGCCATGTGTACATGACCTTATTTTCTTCAATGTTCCAAAGTCGTGCAGGTGCATCGGTATCACCTACCAATACATATTTCCCATTGGGTGAAAATGCGGCGGCATAACTACTTAAATCACTATGAGCCCACTGTTTATCAGATGCACGTTCATTTGAGCACGCTACCAATAAAGTGGACAACAGCAACAGTTTTACTAGTCGAGTTAATGAGAACACTGTCATATTAAACATCCTTGACTATGATTTTGGTAATGTTACACCTTGTTGACCTTGATACTTCCCGCCACGATCAGCATACGATGTTTCACAGACTTCATCTGATTCAAAAAACAACATCTGTGCAACACCTTCATTAGCATAAATTTTTGCTGGTAACGTTGTCGTATTAGAAAACTCCAGTGTCACATACCCTTCCCACTCAGGCTCTAATGGCGTGACATTGACTATGATTCCACAACGAGCATAAGTTGATTTACCCAAACAAATGGTCAACACATTACGAGGGATTTTGAACTTTTCAACAGTACGCGCTAAAGCAAATGAGTTAGGTGGAATAATGCATACATCAGAATTAACATCAACAAAGCTGCCTTCATCAAAGTTTTTGGGATCAACGATCGCTGAATTGATATTCGTGAACACCTTGAATTCACTCGAACAACGCACGTCATAGCCGTAACTTGATGTGCCATAAGAGATCATTCGACCATTTTCACCTTCGCGGACTTGACCCGCTTCAAAAGGTGAAATCATATCCTGTTGTTCCGCCATACGACGGATCCACTTATCTGACTTTATACTCATCGTACCATCACTTTAAATTTGAATAGCCTTAATAATAACGTGTTAATCATTCTTAATCACGATATTTGGAAAAGCAGAAGAATAATCTTTGCTTTGTTTTGCCAAGCGAGCAGCAACACGTCGAGCAATGCCTCGATATGCCATAGAAATACTACCTTCAGGATCAGCAACCACTGTAGGATGTCCTTGATCAGCATCTTCACGAATCCTGATATCAAGCGGTAAATCGCCTAACAAATCAACAGCATATTGCTTCGCCATCTTTTCACCACCACCGGCACCAAAGATATGTTCTTCATGACCACATTCACTACAAACATGAGTGCTCATATTCTCAACCACCCCCATAACCGGTACATTTACTTTTTCAAACATTTTTAATGCTTTACGTGCATCAAGTAATGAAATGTCTTGCGGTGTTGTCACGATAACAGCACCACTAACCGGTACTTTCTGAGACAAAGTTAATTGGATATCACCGGTACCTGGCGGTAAATCAATAACAAGGTAATCTAAGTCTTTCCAGTTGGTATCATTTAGCATTTGCTCTAATGCTTGTGT
>ENA-ORXI01003523-ORXI01003523.1-sediment-metagenome-genome-assembly--contig:-NODE-3523-length-10475-cov-29.532122_pt1 | contig 10475 bp, 8 predicted proteins | sample MGYA00237861_ERZ511468 | MGnify/ENA primary metagenome ERZ511468 (study PRJEB26299, sample SAMN06266213) | sediment metagenome | isolation source: Hudson Canyon methane seep mesocosm | place...
AAGGTGACAAACACAGCCATGCGCTTTGGCTTTACACAAGAACAACTCCCTAACAGCCTATCTTTAGCGCTAGGTAGTGGCCATGCCACACCACTTCAAATGGCCACTATTTACTCCGTATTTGCCAACGGAGGATTCCTGATAGAGCCCTATTTTATTGATAAAATCGAAGACAATAAAGGCAATATTTTATTTGAAGCATCTCCAAAATTAGCGTGCCCTTTTTGTGAAGAAGATCATAAAGATGACCCTCACTATGCACCCCGCATCATTTCCGCACAAGTTAATTTCCTTATGAACTCCTTACTTAGAGACGTGGTACAAAGGGGCACTGCCACCAAAGCAAAAGTATTAGGCCGTACAGACTTAGCAGGAAAAACAGGGACTACAAATGAACAACGTGACGCATGGTTTAACGGCTTTAGTTCTGAAATTGCAGCAACAGCCTGGTTAGGCTTTGACACATCAAAACCATTAGGTAGAAATGAAACAGGAGGTAAAGCAGCGTTACCTATTTGGATAGACTTTATGCGAGAAGCATTAAAAGATAGACCGGAACAAGAGTTGATGATACCCGAAGGCATTACAAAGGCCTATATCGACCCCAAAACTGGCTTACTTGCTCCAGAAGGCACAGCAGGTATCTGGGAGTTTTTTAGAAAAGAGCTTGTACCAACCGAATATTCTCCCACTGAAGCGGAAGAATCTAATAATGAGGCTGCCGAGGAGGACAGCTTGTTCTGAGGCTTTCTTAAATTGAGTTAGCGTTAGAGCTATTCATATCAAGTGACAGGTTTTAAGAGCCGAAGGGGTGCATTGCCCTAACCTGCTTTTACATTAATAAATGCTGGTTAAGGGGGCTAAAAATAAATATTCATCCATTATTCGGCAGGATTTTTGTTTATCTTCAGCCGTGTAGCAAGAGGCGCATAGCAGGCTACACAGCTTTGCTACACGGCTAAAAGCGGACAAAAAGACCAGCAAGATTGGATGATTATTTGCTCCCATCTCCCAAAGTCTCGTATAGCACTTATTTAACTATTACCGCTCGCCTATCTCACTATAATCACGTACATCATGGCCAGTATAAATTTGTCGAGGCCGACCTATTCGTTGCCCTGGTTCAGACATCATTTCTAACCAATGAGACACCCATCCAGCGGTACGTGCAATCACGAACATAACGGTATACATGTTCTCAGGAATTTTCAATGCTTTATAAATAATACCTGAGTAAAAATCGACATTTGGATAAAGTTTTTTCTCAATAAAATAATCATCTTTCAAAGCGTACTCTTCTAAAGCCAGAGCCAGTTCAAATAAAGGATCATCACTTGGGAATTTTTCTAATACCTCATAACAGGTTGCTCGCGTAACGGTAGCTCTTGGGTCAAAGTTCTTATAAACCCTGTGCCCAAACCCCATTAGCCTAAAAGGATCATTCTTATCCTTCGCTTTGGCAATAAATTCAGGAATTCTGTCCACAGTTCCAATTTCTGCCAACATAGCAAGCACAGCCTCATTAGCACCGCCATGAGCAGGACCCCATAAAGCAGAAATACCAGCAGCAACACAGGCATAAGGATTCGCCCCCGTACTACTTGCTAATCTAACCGTTGAAGTACTAGCGTTTTGCTCATGATCTGCATGCAATATAAACAATAAGTTCAGCGCCTTAACCGCAACCGGATCAATATAATTATTTTCATCGATATATTGCTGACCAGGCAATGAAAACATCATATTTAAAAAGTTTTCACAATACCCAAGGTCTAATCTAGGGTAGATAAATGGCCAGCCTACGGAATGTCTGTAACAAGCAGCAGCAATAGTCGGAACCTTTGCAAGCATCCTCATTGCAGAAATTCGCCGATGCTCAGGGTCATTCATATCCAGCTCGCCATGATAGAAAGCAGACAAAGATCCCATAACACCCACCATCATCGACATAGGATGAGCATCGTAATGGAAGCCATTAAAGAACACCCTTAACGCCTCATGTATCATCGAATGCTGTCTTATTTCATGCTTAAAACCCAATAACTCAGGTTCTGTAGGCAGCTCTCCATTCATTAACAAATAAGCCACTTCATTAAATGAACTGTTTTTTGCCAACTGCTCAATAGGGTAGCCCCTATAGAGTAGAACACCATTTTCCCCATCGATATAGGTAATTGCACTCCTACAACTTGCCGTAGACATAAAGCCTGGATCAAAAGTAAATATCCCCAACTCTTTATTTAAAGCGCCTATATCTATTGCAGGCGTACCTACCGTACCTTCCCGCAATGGAAAATCAGCTTCTTTACCAGTTGCGTTATTTCTTATTGTTGCCGTATCTTTTGCCATAAACAAGATTCCTTACCGTAGATAAGTTTAAACTCACTACAAAAATACCAAAAGAAATTACTTACCGAATTTCTTACGGAACTTATCAACACGTCCAGCAGTATCGACAACTCTTTGTTTGCCCGTATAAAAAGGATGACATGAAGAACAAACTTCTACATGTAAATCTTCAGTTAATACTGAGCCAGTTTCAAATTTATTACCACAACCACAGGTTACAGTAATTTGCTTATATTCAGGATGAATTTCAGGTTTCATTTTGTTTCCACAATGCCCTTAAAATGGGCTACATACTTAATAGAGAACTGAGTATAATACGATTTACTCGACATTTCTGCAACAATCAATTTCAATATGCGTATTATTTCCCTCAATGCAAATGGTATCCGTGCAGCTGAGCGCAAAGGTTTTTTCAGTTGGATGACAACTCAAAACGCCGATATTATTTGCATTCAAGAAACCAAAGCCCAAACAGAGCAACTTAAAGCTGATGCATTTTGGCCAGCAGGTTATCACTGTTTTTACCATGACGCAGTAAAAAAAGGCTATAGCGGCGTAGCAATCTACTGCAAAAAAAAACCGTCCATAGTAAAGAAAGGGCTAGGATGGCAAGATATTGATGATGAAGGCCGCTTTATTGAAGCCCAAATTGGCAACTTAAGCGTCATTTCTCTTTACTTACCTTCCGGGTCATCCAAAGAAGAGCGCCAAGCATTTAAATATAGCTTTCTCGACCGATTCCTGCCTTATTTACAAGAACTTGAAAAAAATGGTCGTGACTATGTTATTTGTGGCGACTGGAACATTGCCCACAAAGAGATTGATTTAAAAAACTGGAAGGGCAACAAAAAGAATTCAGGCTTTTTACCCGAAGAACGAGAATGGATGGATCAGCTTTTCTCTCAACAACAATGGTTTGATGCTTTTCGACTAATCAACCAACAAGAAGATCAATATACCTGGTGGTCGAACCGAGGACAAGCCTGGGCTAAAAATGTAGGCTGGCGAATTGATTATCAAATTATCAGTGCAGGACTAAAAGACAAAGCCCAATCCACTTCCATCTATAAAGATGAGCGATTTTCAGACCATGCCCCACTCATTATGGACTATGACATTTAAAGCATAATCATTAGGAAGCTGGAAATAAACAATTACCCATTATTGGGCAGTTTTTTTTGTTTCCAGCTCCCCATAAGCGCGAAGATGTAAATTATACGCCTGCTCTTTGCCGATATCGCATCAATACAATCACTAAAATTATCGCAGGCAACCCTACCGCTGACGCATAAACAAAAAAAGCATGGTAACCAAAGCTATCAACCACCACACCCGAAAACCCACCCATTAATTTTGCAGGCAAGGTCATCAACGAACTAAACAAGGCGTATTGCGTTGCCGTATAAGCACTACTCGTCAAACTGGACAGATAAGCGATAAAAACTGAAGTTGCAATACCTCCACTCAAATTATCCGCACTAATCACACCTGCCAACAACATCAAATTAGGTTCTGAAATAGCTAACAAAGCAAACAATAGATTCGTTACTGCAACCATAATCGCCCCAAACAGTAAAGGACGCATAATGCCATACCGAACCACCATCACCCCTCCCATTGAGGCACCCGCTATAGTCATAAAAAAACCAAATATCTTACTCACATCGGCTATTTCTTTTTTACTAAAGCCCAAGTCCAAATAAAATGGATTCGCCATCACACCCATGGTTATATCACTCATTTTATAGACCGCAATAAGTGCCAATATCAATAAACCAGCCTTACCGTTACGTCTAAAAAACTCAACAAAAGGGCTTAATACTGCATCTGAAAACCAAATACCCAACCTTCCAAATAAGGAGTCAGATCCGATGACCAACTCCATATCCCGCTCAACTTGCTTTGATAATTGACTTATCTTATGATCAGGCTCTCTGATAAGAAGTGTTGAAACAACACCGACAATCATCGTTGCAGCCATCACATAATATGCCGTTTGCCAATTTGCATAATCAGCTATATAAAAAGCGCCCGCACCCGCAACCAAAAGTGCAATTCGATAGCCTAAAACATATGTGGCAGCCATAGCACCTTGAAATTCTGGCTCAACCGCCTCAATACGATAGGCATCAATAACAATATCCTGAGTTGCTGAACAAAATGCAACCCACACTGCAAACAAAGCAATCATCTGCAATTGAGACTGGGAATCCGCACCTCCCATCCCAATCAAGCCGCCAGCAATACCTAACTGCGCCAGCAACATCCAGCTTCGCCTCTTACCTAGCCATTTAGTTAAAAAAGGAATCGGCAACTGATCTATAACTGGCGCCCAAAAAACCTTAATCGAATAGGTCACCCCCACCCAGCTAAAAAAACCAATGACTGACCTAGCCACCCCCTCATCCCGTAACCAGGCCGAAAGTGTTGAAAAAACCAATAGAAAGGGAAGCCCGGCGGAAAACCCCAAAAAAATCATACCCAACACACGGGGCTGAGCATAAATAGAGAAGGCTTGCCGCCAAGTTTTTACTGTTTTCATAAGCCTAGAAACTAAAAAGCATCTTTCAAAGTTGCAATATTACAACCCTGAAAGATGCTACAGGTTATATCTGAATGACAGATGAACTTACCATATATCAATAAGCTTAAAAGCCAAATTAACCATTAACTAAATAATGCGTAAAAATACTCGCAAAATAACCTAACGCAATATATGGAGCCCATTTCATATGGCTAAAAAATGTATATTTATGGTTAGAAGTTCCCATCAACGCAACACCCGCAGCCGACCCTACCGACAACATAGAACCACCTGTTCCTGCTGTTAACGTCACCATTAACCATTGATACAAATCCATTTCCAAATTCATATTCAATACTGCGAACATCACTGGAATATTATCAACAATCGCTGAAATAAAACCGACTAATACGTTAGCTGTTGTATCGCCTAAGCCATCATACATTCCACCCGCAAGCAGCTCTAAATAACCGATATAACCCAAACCACCTACCGAAAACACCACGCCAAAGAAAAAGAACAAGGTATCCCATTCCGCATCACGCACTTTATTAAAAATATCGAATGACTCATCATGGTATAGCTTGTTAATACTAAACCCATAAATCATTAACACAGACAAACCAACCATCATCCCCATAAAAGGAGGCAAGTGCAGGAACTGCTTAAAACTAACCGCTGTAACGATAGTTAGTAAAAACAACACACAAACCTGAATAGCACCTGGCTTTAACAAAACTGCCGCTTCATTCGACGCAACCGGCTTCTCATCTGGTACAGCCATATACATAAAACAAGCAGGAACCACATAGTTAACAACTGAGGGAATAAACAAAGCAAAGAAATCAAAGAACTCTGCGTAACCCGCCTGCCAAACCATTAAAGTTGTAATATCACCAAAAGGACTAAATGCACCACCGGCATTAGCCGCTACAACTAAATTAACTAAACCGACAGCAACAAACTTGTCATTACCTTTACCAACAGCCATTACTACAGCACCCACCAACAATGCCGATGTTAAATTATCTGCAACTGCCGATAAAAAGAAAGTAATGATACCTGTTACCCAAAACAACTGCTTATAGCCGAATTCCTTTCTAATCATCCAGGAGCGCAATGCTTCAAACACATTTCGCTCAGCCATCGCATTAATGTAAGTCATTGCAACCAGCAAGAACAGCATCAAAGCAGCATATTCTGTTAAGTTGTACTCAAAAGCCTCATGCAACTGCTCGGTAGTAACACCCGCTTCTGCAGCTAAAATAGCCGCATGCGCCCAAATGATACCTGCCGCTAAAATAACAGGCTTAGACTTACGTAAACCAGTAAATTCTTCGGCCATAACAAAGCCGTACGCAATGACAAAAATCAGAACAGTATAAATACCCCGTTCCGTTCCCGTAAGACCTAAATTCGTGAAGTCTTCTTCATACACTTCAGCCATTGCCAATTGTGGTAAGAACAACAAGCCCGCCAAGACCAATAATAAACGCAACAAAACAACCCCCTCATGGATGAATAGAAATAAACTTAAGCAAATAACCCTTAATGTTATCACTATATAATAACCTTTGTCATTTAAAGCATCTCAGTATATGATTAACAGTCAAAATTCAGTTGCTATAAATCAAGAGCAAAACACCCTATGTATCAGTATAACGACAACGACCAGACCCTTATTAACGAGAGGGTCACGCAATTTAGAGGACAAACCGAACGCTATTTAAAAGGTGAAATCGGTGAGGACGAATACCGCGCATTACGTTTAATGAACGGTATTTATATTCAAATACATGCGCCAATGTTGCGAGTTGCAGGTCCTTACGGCCTACTTTCATCAAAACAATTACGCATGCTAGCCCATATTGCCAGAAAATATGATAAGGACTACGCTCATATAACAACGCGCCAAAATATTCAATTTAACTGGCCAAAACTAGAAACGATACCTGATATTCTGGCTGATTTAGCAAGCGTACAAATGCATGCCATTCAAACCAGCGGCAACTGCCTAAGAAACACAACAACCGATCACTTGGCTGGCGTTTGCACAGACGAACTAGAAGACCCTCGTCCTTATTGTGAAATTATTCGCCAATGGACCATCTTGCATCCTGAATTCGCTTACCTGCCCCGTAAATTTAAAATCGCAGTTAGCGGCACCACTCAAGATAGAGCCGCCACTCAATTTCATGATATTGGTCTTCATCTGGTTAAAAATGATTCAGGAGAAATTGGCTTTAGAGTATTAGTGGGTGGCGGACTAGGCCGAACACCGGTAATTGGCAAAGTCATTCGCCCATTCTTAGAAAAGAAACATATTCTGTCCTATTTAGAAGCAATTGTTCGCGTGTACAACTTAAACGGTCGTCGCGACAATAAATATAAAGCCCGTATTAAAATTCTTGTTCGAGAAAGCAGTATTGAAAAAATGGCAGAATGGGTTGAAGCCGAATGGCAACAAATCAAAGACGGAATGGAAGTAAGCGAAGATCGCATCCAATCCATGATTGCCCAGTTTCAATCACCTGATTACGATAGCAATGCTAGCAATGACAGTACTTTTGAAGCCAAAAAAGCACAATCAGCCGCTTTTTCTCTATGGGTTAAGCACAATACAGCAGCCCACAAAACAGCGGGTTACCGTGCCGTATTTATCTCTTTAAAAGCACCTGACTGCCCTCCTGGAGATATTACAGAACGCCAAATGGATGCTGTTGCTGATATGGCGGATCAATATAGCTTTGGAGAGCTCAGAACAACGCACAGGCAAAATATTGTACTTGGCGATGTAAATCAGGCTGACTTATTTAGCTTATGGAAAAAACTAGACGCTCTAACACTAGCCACCCCAAACATTGGTACAGCAACAGACATGATCTGCTGTCCCGGACTGGACTTCTGCGCACTTGCTAACGCCGGTTCTATTGGTATAGCTAAAGAAATCAATGAAGCGCTAGATAACATGGATTACCTTCATGATATAGGTGACTTAAAAATCAACATGTCAGGCTGTATGAATGGCTGTGCCCACCAAAGCGTCGGGCACATTGGTATTCTAGGTGTCGATAAAAAAGGTGTTGAGTGGTATCAAGTTACGCTTGGCGGATCATCAGAAAATGCCGCTGCCATAGGTCTTCGCCTAGGCCCTGCGGTTGCAAAACATAAAATTACTGAGACCATTACTACCATTCTTGATGTTTACATCAAGGAGCGTAATGAAGATGAGATTTTTCTGGATACCGTTAACCGTATCGGCATCACCCCTTTCAAAAGCGCAGTATACTGAGACTAGACCATGAAGATCATTAAAGATAAACAAATCATTGAAGATACGCTAACTCATGTTGCTGATAACGAAGAAATATCCTCAAAAAACATTACCGTTTCTTTATCCCGCTGGAAAAGTGAAAAAGCAAAATTGACAGAACACCAAGGGACTATTGGCGTCAGGGTTTCACCCGCTGATAACATTGAGGACATTGCTGACGACCTAACACTCATCAGCCTAATTGCCGTTGAGCTTCCTGCCTTTACTGATGGCAGAGCATTTTCACACACCCGGCTTTTACGTGATAGATATAACTACCAAGGTGAAATACGTGCAATAGGCAGCTATATGCCCGACCAGGTTTTTTACCTTACACGCGTTGGAGTCAATGCTTTTGAATTTGATAAGGCAGACGACCTTAATGTTGCACTATCAACCATGAACGACTTTAGCGTTAGCTATCAAGCATCAACCAATTAACGACAAAAAAACCAGTCCCACCATATGGCAAGACTGGTTTTTTAATTTCCGGTCTAATTTTTCCTTACCTAGCAAAAAAAAGGACTAACATATAAAAAATGTTAGCCCAACTTCTACATTTGTTTTTTTCAAGACAATATCATTCAATTAGTTTGAAATCAGCAACCTCGAACCAGGCATCATTTCCATTTTCTGCAGGATAATACTGCAAGATCACTGAAAAAGCCTCATCAGTTTCCGATACAGTAACACGAGGAATAACAACCTGTTGCTTCTCTTCATTAAATGTAGCGCGATACGCATCAACCACCTCATCAATACTTAGCTCACCAAGCTCAGATAAAACAAATTTCAAAGCCTCTTCATTTGTACTACGTGCCTGCTTATTTTGCTGATTTAATGTCGCTTCAAACACTTCACCATAAGCTCTAACTCTGGGTATTTTAAGCACACCTGAATCAACCGAAAAAGTTGCTGACTTTGCTGTCGCTACTTCTGATGACAGAGGGTCCTGATCGGTAATCGCTACATTTATTGTATACTGGTCGTCACTAAATGGAAAAACAGAAATATATTCTTCTGTTGTATTGTATGTTTTAGGCTCCTTAGCAGCGTCCACCAACACATTCCCCAATGCGCTAGACCCTTCTTGCTGAAGAACAACCGACCCAGAGCCACACCCATTACCACCATCTCTTTCCAAAGGAGATGAAACTGCAACTAACAAAGCTGATCCAGTTTTGGCGTTATTGACACCTATTTGAACAATATTTGAAGAATCAAAGCAGGGATCAACAATTCCAATAAGCGCGCCGTCGCCATCATCATCTTCAAAAAAACCTACATTATGAGCCAGATACATATGATTTGAACTTCCAGCAGAGCTAATACCGTTAATAATCGAATCTCCTGCCTCATCAAAAGTTGAACCAGTATCATCAAGCCAGCGCTTAAATGTATATGTGCGCGCTTCCATTTCTTCAGTTAATCCAAGCCGACTAAATGTATGCACCAACATCCTGTAAATACTTATATTAGTACCATAGGCGGTTTCAAAATCATGCCAAATCTTGGCAGCCCTTATTTTATCCTCTTTTAAAAATACTATTTCACCGAGCTCTATATAGGCTTGTAGATCATTGGGGTTCAGATCGATCCAAACTTCAACTAATTGAGCTGCTGACTCTAGTTCCCCTGTCCGTTTAAGTATTTCCTTCAGGCGCTGGTAGGCTTGCCGGTTACCAGGGTTTTCCCTAAGCATATCTTCGTAAAGGGTACGAGCCCGCTCGATATCGCCTTTTCGCTCCATTAATAAGGCATTTTGAATTAAATCCCTTCCTTGGGGCATTACCGTAATTTGCGCAAAAAGAATACTATAGCTGATTATGATAATTGCTTTATTCATTGAATGTAGAATCTGTCGGGACTATTTGTTCTTCTGATTGACTTAGCGCGTTGAAATAACGACGAATCATGGTTTGATAATCACGGGAATAACCCGCTTTCAATGATTGATTTAATGCTTCCATAGCCAGGCTTCTGCGTTGACCATAATCCACATGTAATCCAGATGGACCTTCATAAACAATTGCATTAGCTGTTTCTGCTTTTCTATCCTCTTTAAAACCTCTCTGTGTCAAAGATTTCTGACTATCGAGCATCCGCGAGAGAATTCGTTGTTGGCGTTCTTTTGTACGTTGCTGATATCTCTTATTTTGAAAATCTTTAACAATGGGAAAATTAATTTTTGATTTTTTTATCAAGGTATGAATATTTAAACCATTATTATAATTATAGACAAAAAATTTTGGAGTATTAATTTTTTTATTAATAAATATTTTTTTAGAA
>ENA-ORXI01003525-ORXI01003525.1-sediment-metagenome-genome-assembly--contig:-NODE-3525-length-10475-cov-9.076072_pt1 | contig 10475 bp, 12 predicted proteins | sample MGYA00237861_ERZ511468 | MGnify/ENA primary metagenome ERZ511468 (study PRJEB26299, sample SAMN06266213) | sediment metagenome | isolation source: Hudson Canyon methane seep mesocosm | place...
AGTATAATTAGAGGATTATGCCAACTATTTTTTAATAAATTCTTATGAAACAATTCGCCCTCGTGTTTTTTTGCGCACTACTACTCACCGGCTGTACTGATGAAAAAAACCAATACGAAGAACACGTCCTTAAATTGATGAAAACCGATCAAGACCTAATTGATTATAAACTTGACCCTGAAGAAATCACGAGTTGTGTTGTTGATATGAGCGGCAAAAACATAATCGGATTTGTTTCTTGGGACCCTAGACGTGCTCCAATCTATTTGGCCTACACCAGACTAATTAAATTCAAATTAAACCTGACCACACTGCCCAATAAAGCAGAAAAAAACACCCAAACTGACCCTCAAAATGAACTGAATGAACTTAGAGAAATCTTCGGTTCTGCACAAGCATTAGCTGATGCCCATAGAAACTTTAGTGACAGCGTCTTAGGGTGTTTTGAATCCCTGACTTCAAAAACAGATCCTGATAGCGAAAAACTTTTTTAATTCATCTATACCGGAAGACACCCAGTGTCTTCCGGTGCATTCTCGACTCACACGGTTTTTTTTACCTTCGTTAAAGCGCCAGAACACTTTATTTTAGACCCATTTCAACCCAATATTTCTGTAACAAACAACTGCACTTGTTTTTCAGTAAAAGGCCAGTGTAACTCTTGTCCTGACTCAACGTGACATAACACCGGAATAATCAATTCATAAGCCGCTAAATACTGAGCCTCATCGACTATGTCAATTTTATTCAATGCGAGTTCTGTTGAGCATTTTGCAATGACCAATAAAACCAACTCCTCAGCCTGCTCACATAAATGACAACCTTCAGTTCCCAATAAAACCAACATCGAATTCATCAACTCTTTAGTCCTGTAGATTAGGTGCTAACCAACGCCTCGCTTCTTCCATTGACCAGCCTTTCCTCTGCGCGTAATCAGTTAACTGATCAGTCGTTATTTTACCTACATTAAAAAACCGGGCATCAGCATGCGCCAAATACCAGCCACTTACCGCTGCCGTTGGGTACATCGCATAACTTTCAGTTAGTTCAATCCCGGTATTTTCTGTAGCCGATAATAAACTAAAAAGCTTATCTTTTTCAGTATGATCCGGACAAGCAGGATACCCCGGAGCTGGCCGGATACCTTCATAAGACTCCTTAATCAGCGCTTGATTATCGAGCGCTTCTTGGCTGCTATAGCCCCAATAATTCACTCGAACCTGTTGGTGCATATATTCTGCAAAAGCTTCTGCCAATCGATCCGCGAGGGCCTTGAGCATAATCGCACTATAATCGTCGTGCTGTTTTTCAAACTCGGCTAATTTGGCTTCTATACCTATGCCAGCAGTCACTGCAAAAGCCCCAATATAATCATTATGACCGGCCTCAACAGGCAATAAAAAGTCTGCTAAACAATAATTGGCTTTACCCGGAACTTTACTGTTCTGTTGGCGCAAGTGACACAGCGTTTCACGTATGGATGACTGTTGTTCATCTTCATAAATAACAATATCATCGCCTTGACTATGCGCTGGATAGAAGCCTATGACCGCTTTCGCAATTAACCATTTTTCAGCAACAATTGATTCCAACATCACAGAAGCATCTTGAAATAAAGCTTTCGCATGCTCACCAACGACGCTATCTTCTAAAATAGCCGGATAGCTTCCGGCTAATTCCCATGTTTGAAAAAATGGCGACCAATCTATAAATTCAACCAATGTTTCTAACGGTATATTATCTATGACTTTATTACCCAAAAATGATGGCCGATATGATTGACTCTTATTGACCTCAAATTTATTGGCTCGTGCTTCAGTCAAAGTAAGCAAGGTACTTTTTGATTTTCGCCCCTTATGACGCTCCCGAACTTGTTGATATTCCGCCTGAATACCTTTCACAAAAGCCTCTTTTTTATCCTGACTTAATAACTTATTGGCAACTCCTACCGCTCTTGATGCATCGGCCACATAAACACTAGGACCATGATAATTATGCTCAATCTTAACGGCCGTATGCGCACGTGACGTGGTTGCTCCACCGATCATTATCGGAATATCAAATTCCAGACGCTCCATTTCCTTAGCAACATGAACCATTTCATCAAGCGAGGGCGTTATCAGTCCACTCAACCCGATAATATCGACATTTTCTTCCTTGGCCCGTTTCAAAATAGTACTGGCCGGCACCATCACACCCAAATCAATGACTTCATAGTTGTTACACTGTAAAACCACACCGACAATATTTTTACCAATATCATGAACATCGCCTTTCACTGTCGCCATCAAAATTATACCGTTGCTTTCGACCTTTCCTGACTTTTCCTTTTCCATAAAAGGCAATAAATAAGCTACCGCTTTTTTCATAACTCTTGCTGATTTAACCACTTGTGGCAAAAACATTTTGCCCGCGCCAAATAGGTCTCCCACTTCATTCATGCCATCCATTAATGGCCCTTCAATCACTTTTAACGACAGATCAAAGCCTTGACGCGCCTCCTCAGTATCTGCCTCAATATACTCAGTGATGCCTTTAACCAACGCATATGAAATTCGTTTATTAACCGGCTCATTTCGCCAACTTAAATCCTCTTTCTTATCACCGCTACTACTGCCACCGATAAATTGCTCAGCCAGTGCCAATAATTTTTCCGTCGCATCACCATGCTGATTGAGTACAACCTCTTCGACAGCCTCTTTTAATGCTTTTGGAATATCATCATAAACTGCTAATTGCCCTGCATTAACAATCCCCATGTCCATGCCTGCTTTAACCGCATAATATAAGAAAACCGCATGTATTGCTTCTCTAACCGGCTCATTACCACGAAAAGAAAAAGACACATTAGACACCCCACCCGAAATTAACGCATGCGGTAATGCGGCCTTAATTTCTCGCGTTGCTTCAATAAAATCCACGCCGTAATTATTATGCTCATCAATTCCAGTAGCAATAGCAAAAATATTAGGATCAAAAATAATATCTTCAGCAGGAAAACCAACCTCTTCTGTTAGAATTTTATAAGCCCTTCGACAAATCGCAACTTTTCGCTCCTGTGTATCTGCCTGTCCCGTCTCATCAAAAGCCATTACAATCACAGCAGCACCATAACGCTTAACTAACCGAGCCTGCTGTTTAAAAATGGCTTCACCCTCTTTAAGGGAAATAGAATTAACAATCCCTTTACCCTGAATACACTTGAGCCCAGCCTCAATAATGTCCCATTTAGAAGAATCAATCATTACCGGGACTCTTGAAATATCCGGTTCAGAGGCAACCAACAATAAAAACCTGACCATCGCCTCTTTTGACTCCAACATGCCCTCATCCATGTTAATATCAATAACCTGCGCACCATTAACAACCTGCTGCCGGGCTACATCTAAGGCCGCCTCATAATCTTCTTCAACGATTAATCGCTTAAAACGCGCTGAACCCGTTACGTTAGTCCTTTCACCGACATTAACAAACAAAGACTCAGGGCCAATATTAAATGGCTCTAAACCAGAAAGACGACATTTTTTTTCTAGCGTTGGTAATTTTCGAGGCGGGTGTTTTTCTACTGCTTTGATAATAGCTTTAATATGCGCCGGTGATGTTCCACAACAGCCGCCAATGATATTGATATAGCCACTTTTAGCCCAATCGTCTAACTCAATCGCCATTGCTTCTGGCAATTCATCGTATTCACCAAATTCATTTGGCAAACCCGCATTAGGGTGTGCTGAAACATACGTTTCAGCAAGCGCACTTAATTCTTCCACATATTGGCGTAATTCACCGGCACCTAAGGCGCAATTAAAACCAATTGATATCGGTTCAATATGACGAACTGAATTCCAAAAAGCTTCCACTGTCTGCCCTGATAACGTTCTACCTGATGCATCTGTAATGGTGCCAGAAATCATGACAGGATATCGGGTGTTGGTATTCTCAAAATACTGATCAATAGCAAAAAGTGCCGCCTTTGCATTAAGCGTATCAAAAATAGTCTCAACTAATAAAATATCTGCACCGCCATCAATCAGCCCGGTTATCGCTTCCGTGTATGCTATAACCAGAGTATCAAAGTCAACATTTCTAAACCCAGGATCATTCACATCGGGGGAAATAGATGCTGTTCTATTAGTCGGCCCTAGAACTCCGGCTACAAACCGCGGTTTTTCAGGAGTCGCCCTTGTCACTTCATCGGCAACCTGTCTTGCTATTTGTGCAGACACACAATTTAATTCATACGCCAATGACTCCATTTGATAATCAGCCATTGCGATCGTTGTGGCATTAAACGTATTGGTTTCCACAATATCTGAACCGGCATCAAAATATGCCCGGTGAATTGCCTTGATTATATCGGGCTGAGTCAACGACAAAAGATCATTATTTCCCTTAAGGTCACTAGACCAGTGAGCAAACCGCTCCCCTCGATAATCGGCTTCACTCAATTTATATTCCTGAATCATGGTGCCCATTGCACCATCCAAAAATAAAATTCTATTCGTTAATTGTTCAGCTAATAAATTCTGGTGATTGTTCATAAAATTAAATTTAATTAATAAGGTACTTTACCTAACGACCTAATGCAGCCCGCACATACAAGAAAGCCTAGGCTAGGCCTAGGCTTTATAAACACTAAGTATTACTTTTTAGAGAACTTAATTTTTACTCTTCACCTTTGTCTTTTTTCGAAGCATCAGTTGAGCTATCAACGGCCTCTTCACCCTTAGCACTGGATGTTTCGCCCTCAACATTATCCATTGAAGAAATTACACCCTTGAAAATATTCATATGACTGAACATCACTGAAGGCCCCAAGCCCCCTTTTAATACAAATTTAGCCCGAATAACTGCTGCAACCAAAAAACCCACCAAAGGTGCCGCTAACTCACGAAAAGCTGACATTAATCGATTGTCCAAATCTTTGGTCTGCATAGCTGCTAAATCAGCCTGATCAACTCCAGTATCGTCATTCTCGGTTAAAAACAAGAGGACATCGACGTAAATCCAAAGAAACTGAATTACAAAAAGAGATCCTGCTGCAATTGCAACCCATTTAAAAACCCCACTGGTACCGGCTCGAACGGCTGCCTGATATGTCCAACAAGCCACGTAAATTGTTAATAAACCACCTATCATAATTCTCTCTCTCGTTATATTTGGTTAATAAAGATGAACAATCAATCCTTAAATATAATTTCACCTTAACTTAAGGAGTATCCTTGCCCCATTATAATACTTTAATTTTAACTCTGCCAATTGCTATATTATTTCGTTTTTACAATAACCACTAACTCTAAATTTATTTAACCACCCACTATTTATTTATTTAGACGTTGCTAAAATGTATTTAGTTTGGTAGCATGGGTTGTTCTGATGCTTATGCACGGCACATTTTATTAATTAAACTATTTGGAGGATCCTCGATGGGATTTATTCTTGATATGACGGAAACGTTGAAAACACCAGCCGGTATGGTTGGTATTGTTGTACTTGCTGGAATAATTTTTTTCTGGTACAAATGGATGATGGCTCCACAAGACGGAGATGACGACTAAATATAGATTTTTATATCTATAGAGACTGAACTTCAAGTTCGAGTCTAACTAGTTATTATGAGCCGCTGCTAGCTTGCAATATAGCTTCAGCGGTTTATTTTTGCCTTACTCTTTCCCTTCCCCACATACACCGACCCTTTTATCCTCTAGTATTGATCCCTATCATTACTCAGGCTTATTCTCTGTTTTACACTGCTTTTTTAACATCTGACTTATCAATCAATTGAAATAATGCGCCAATTTATCGCAAAGCTCATCAAGAGAAACATTAATACTACTGTTCCCGCCACTGGCCTTGCTATATTTCGGTCTCTTTATGGGCTCATTGTCTTTCAGGAAGTTATTTTCTTATTGTTTTTTCGCCACTTAATATTTGACCCAATCCCGTTTATTGATAACACATACCCTCTCATTCCTTTATTTCTGATATTTTGGGCATTCATTGGCATCTGCTTAATTGTTGGCCGTCATTGTCAATTTGCCACGGTCAGCAACTACTTACTCTGGCTCGTTTTCCTAAACTTCACCCCCATGCGTCATGAGTTTTCGGGTGGTTTCGATCAGTTTATGATTGCCAGTGGTTTTTTACTTATATTCTTACCTATTAACCGAGCCTGGTCATTAGACTTGCTGCGCTATCGTTTAAATAAATTAACGACCCCTATCCCAGAAGCAAAAGATGTCTCCATTCTTTGCTACTTTCTACCCATTATATTTTGTTTGTGCTTCCTATATGCTGACTCAGCCATTCATAAACTGTGGGCTCCGCATTGGCGAAACGGCTTAGGTGCATGGCTCCCTTCCAGCCATCCCTATTATATTTCTGTACTTAATCTTTCATGGCTGCTAAACAATGAACTGTTGCAACGCAGCATTGGCTACACGATCATTATTTTTCAATTCGTTTTTCCTTTTTTTGTTTTTCGCCCACAATTCAAACCCCTGCTTATTATTATTGGTGCATCATTACATTTAGGAATTACCCTGTCACTGAACATTTATCCGTTTGGTCTCATAATGTTTTTTTTCTATGCGCTCGTAGTACCTCCGCATTGGTGGCGCATACTAAAACAGAAAATAAGCTATCAATCCCCATTGGTTACTGTTTTTTATCAACCGCACAATCCCAACCAGATTCGCCAGATAATTCTATTACAACATTTTGATTTTTTTAACACCATTCAATTTAAGGAAGACACTAACAATCATTTTCAATACTTTTACACCTTAAATAGACAACAAGAACCCTGTTATGGTCACTTGGCATACGCCACTGTTTTCTACCACATGCGCTATACGCTACCACTCAGTTTACTTTTTCTTATTCCTGGATTCGGACCGCTGATAATTAAAAAACAACCTAATAAAAAGCCCCCCAACCAGACCCTCTATCCAGTCTCACCCCCAACTGTTCTTTATGATGCTCTATACCGTCAATACCTCAGCCAACCTGTTAAATTTATCTATAAATTTTCTAAAATTCTTTGTTTCCTTACCATCCTACAACTGAATAGCACTATCAATTATGCTTTTTTATACCGACTCAATTTACACGAAAACCCGACTTTAACCCCCATAACTAATGCCAGTAATATTATTTGCGTATTAAGTCATACTTTTTTAGGCATTACCCCCCACGCACTTTATCTGCACGATCATTTCCAAGGGTATAATCGTATCTTAGCTATTCAGTATCTCGGTAACGACAATAACTACCACTGGCTACCCTTTGTTAATGAACAAGGGCGAATCACTGCCCCTAATTGGGGACGAGTACATTCGATGTGGGCCAACAGGGCCGTGACTCCCAACATGAAACAAAAAACATTAACTCAAGCCTTAACGAAGATTACTGCCTTTTGGGGAACCAAAGTGGGACTAACGCTGAATAACGCCTACTTTCGAATTCTTTCTAAACCTATTCACTCACCCTCTCAATGGCAATTTAATTTACGGAATGAAAACTTAAATGGACCATGGCAAACCATTGGATCTGCCCAATGGCTGAATATGCAATTTAACGCGACATTTGATGACTCTTTTTTTCAAAAACAAACCCATGACAAAAAATACTAACTTAATTAAATCTTGCATCAGTCCTTTGGCGCTTGATAAAAGTGCAAGTGCGTTTTGAAACGCACAAATAATAAAGAAAATTTAAATTTTAAGGGAGTTCTTTGTGAAAAAAATATTAACTGCATTAGCTATGGTTGCAGGCCTTACTGGTTGCTAAGATGATCCTGATGATTCACAACAACGTGTTTCAAACTCTACTTCAGTTACGCTATAATTCATAAGAAATGAATTTTAGATTTTATTAATAATTTTGTTGATATATTAAGGAGTGAAAATGGCTGATCAAGAAAAAGATACTATGTTAATTTGGATAGGAGCTTTAATCTTAGTTACTATTACTTTAGTACTATTGTTGAAAGAAGACGAAACCAAACATTTAACCGGTGGTTACGAAGAGTTAGATGATCAGGTTAGCAAACAATTAAACTCAGGCGCTGCTAATAGAATGTAAGTATTTTCTTGTTCAAAATAAAACTCAAATTTTAAGGTTTTTTTTCTTGCACAACTACACAAAAATATGTTCAAATATAACTGTGACAAATTGTCGCACCAATAATAATAAAATTATTTTTTGAAGGAGAATTTCATGAAAAAAATATTAACAGCATTAGCTATGGTTGCAATGGTGGTTGGACTTACTGGTTGCTTAGATGATCCTGATGGCTCACAACAACGTTTATCTAGCAACACTTCAGTTACACTTTAAAGTATTATACTTTAATTCTAATTTATAAATTTAAGGAGCTTAAAATGGCTGATCAACAAGAAGGTTTTTCACTGTGGCTACTAGCGCCAATCGTATTCATTCTAGTTTTAGTATTCATGTTAAAACAAGATGAAACTAAACATTTAACTGGCGGTTACGAAGAGTTGAATGCAGAAGTTAGTAAACAATTAAATTCAGGTTCTGCTAACAGAATGTAAGCAATTTCTGATTTAATAAAAAAAACCTCTTTTTAAGGGGTTTTTTTTTGTCTTAAATTTATATTTTCTTTATTTAATTGGTACCTTCCTTACTCACTTATTATTTCATTCTACTCTACATTCCTTCCCTTTTTATTTTAACGACTCAACACCCTCACCGCCACATTATTGCTGCGCCCTTTTCGCTCAACCCCCTCATAGAACCTAAACTCAAGTTTTTTTATTTGTTAACCACTGGTTCATTTTTAACCTCTGAATCGCCCTGAGTTTTTAGACATATCCAATCGTTACAATGTAACTCTGACGGAGGTGTTTATGAGTGGAAAACGATATAGTGATGGGCCATCACAACATTCTCAAATAACAGATCAACAAAGTGACATCCGAGATTTAAAAGCTCAATTAAAACGAACTGAAGAAGAACGAGATATATTAAAAAAGGCCTCCGCATATCTTGCCAGAGAGTCCGAGTGAGATATGCATTTATAAAAGCTCATCCAAAGTCAGCATGCTATTCGTTTATTGTGCCAGGCAGTTCATGTACATCGTAGTGGTTATTATGCGTGGCTTCAACAACCTCAGTCTTTAAGAACAAATGAAGATAAACGACTGCTAGGGCTTATTAAGCGATCATGGATGACAAGTGGCTGTGTTTATGGCTATCGAAAAGTACATCATAATTTACGGGAATTAGGTAAGTCGTGTAGTAAAAGTCGTGTTGAACGATTAATGAAGCACTATAAGTTAAAGGCTCAGGTTAGCTATAAGAAGCGCCGTTATATGAATAGTGGTGAGCCTGCCACCGTAGCGCCTAATATTTTAAAGCGCCAATTTGATATCGGCTACCCATCATGGGTAGCCGATATTACTTACATTCGGACGTATGAAGGTTGGCTCTACCCTGCCGTAGTATTAGATTTATTTTCACGATAGATTATTGGCTGGTCAATGCAGTCACGTATGGAAGTTGACTTAGTTGTGAGGGCATTAATAATGGCGATGTGGAAACGAAAACAGATAATCAGGTAGTTGTTGATTCAGACCAAGGCAGTCAATATACCAGCTCTGAATGGCAAGTCTTTTTAGAGGCCAATAATCTAAAAAGTAGTATGAGTCGTCGAGGAAATTACCATGATAACGCAGTTGCAGAGAGTTTCTTTCAATTATTAAAACGCGAACGAATCAAGCGAAAGATATATGCAATTAGAGTTCTAGCACGGCAAGATATATTTGATTATATCGAAATGTTTTACAATCCAATTCGCAAACATGGCAGTAATGATATTCTGTCACCGATTAAAAATGAGAAAAGATTTTTCATGAAGCTTGGACTGCTCTAGAAAACTCAGGGCGATTCAATTTGATTATAATTACGAGCGACCACGAGTCATAAAATTATTTACCCGCGATGATTTATGAACAGTAATTAACTTGAGATTACTCTATATGAATGTGTTTTAATTTTGGCTGGGTTACACATTCAGTACAATTCACACGACATTTATATTGTTTATCTTCACAATAAATTTATACGGCGTACTTATTATTCGCGATACAAAATAATCGGTAACACCCTAATTGCACGCTGCGTACCTTATTAACTTTACCCTAACCCAAAGCGCTTTCCATTCTGCTATATATTCGCCGTAGACCCGCCCTCTGTCTAGCTGGAAATAATTTATTTTTTCAATACATCTTATTATTACTGACTTTAGCTTTTTTATAGTAGAACTTGGCGACTCTTTAGTTACACGTTAAATAATTAAATTATTATTACATAAAAAAACCCCCAGTACCTTGCGGTACTGAGGGTCTCCTTTATCCCAAACTCTATAAGATGTTTTTTATAGAGCAATCATGATTAGATGAAAGATGGGATTAATGGTGCATCGATACCAACCATTTGTGTGTTACCAGCTT
>ENA-ORXI01003526-ORXI01003526.1-sediment-metagenome-genome-assembly--contig:-NODE-3526-length-10475-cov-5.505386_pt1 | contig 10475 bp, 7 predicted proteins | sample MGYA00237861_ERZ511468 | MGnify/ENA primary metagenome ERZ511468 (study PRJEB26299, sample SAMN06266213) | sediment metagenome | isolation source: Hudson Canyon methane seep mesocosm | place: USA:Hudson...
AAAAATATTTTAAAGATTATTTTGATATAAGAATTTATTCATCTTTTGGCGAATTAACCATTTATGTCATAACAGGATTATTTATTGGCTTGCAAAAAACGAAAACGTCAAGTGTAGTCGTTGGCTTCTTTGCTGTTACAAATATAATTTTTAGTCTATTTTTTGTTTTATATTTCAATTTGAATGTAACAGGTGTTGCTCTAGGCACGTTAGTCTCATCAACCCTAACTTCTTTTATATTTTTAATTTATACTTTCTCTGAATTAAAAAAATTAACAAATATAAATTTTGATATTAAAAAAATTTTTAATGTTAAAAAAATTCAAAATATATTTAATATTAACTTCAATATTTTTGTCAGATCAGTTCTTCTAACTTTCTCTTTCTTATTTTTTACCTATTTGGGAAATACAATTAGTGAAGATGTTGTTGCTGCCAATACTATTTTAATTAATCTTGTTTTTTTATCTGCCTTTATTCTTGATGCTTATGCCTTTTCAACAGAAGGTATTGTTGGCTATTCAATAGGATCAAAAAATATTACATTACTAAGGGATGTTATTAAGAATTCCTTTATGTTAAGTGCCTCTACAGGTTTGTTAATTTCTCTATTATATTTCTTTGGTAAAAATTATTTCATTTCTTTAATGACTGATCTTCCAAATATAAAAACAATTAGTTTATCCTACTCCTATTGGGTCGTCATTATTCCCTTTATTTCCTCATTTTGCTATCAATTTGATGGAATTTTTGTCGGGGCTTCTCAAACAAAAGAGTTGCGAAATGCCATGATCATTTCTGTATGCATCTATATTCTAAGTGCCTTATACCTAATCAGTAATTTTGGTAATTTAGGCTTATGGATATCATTGAGTATCTTTTTGATAGCAAGAGCTTTATCATTATTTATTTATTCCATAACTTTTGATGAGAATTTTTAGTAAAGAACTCACCTGGATGCCAGCATCGGGGTAATAAATCTAACTTTTTACGTTCGCTATAATTTGAAACGAGCAACTCTAATATTTCATTAAGTCGCTCTTTGCTAATAGTAGAAAACTTCTTGGCTGTTTCGGTAAAGTATAAATTATTCGATTTTTTAATTTCAAATTCTTGGCCGTGACCAATAAAGGCCAAATTTCGTGTTGTCGAACGGCATAACGGCTGCTCTGGGGATGCAGGATAAAGCTGGCAAACAACAGCATACTCATACCGGTCATTAATATCAGGTTCATTCGGAATATACGTAACACCATAGCCTTGCGGAAAATGTCCAGTAATCTTAACGAGAGAATCAACGACAACTTGACTGCAAGCACCACGTTCAGCGTTCTGATTTAAGGCATGATAAACTTTTGGTAATAATTTATAGTTATAACTGTCTTTAGTCGACAGAATAATTGAACTATAAATTTGTGGCACTTTTAATAAATTTCCAATACCGTTTTTTGGATTAACAGCATTTTTCATCAAATGTTTAATGAACAATAGTTTTTTATGTTCAAGTACATTGTACTTATCTCGATCAGTTTTTGAATTGCCGATATATATTGGCGCGCCTATGCCATCGACAAGATATTTAACCGTTTCCCGGTAATTAATTTGTAAGAGTGCTTTTCGCTCTTCTATAGGCAAAGTTCGGTGTGGGTTTTGTTTGCCATCTTCGCCTCGTAATATAGCTATTGACTCTGGGTGGTTATTACCTATGTCTTGTAATAATGCAGCCATAACCAATGGAACTTTTACTTTATCAACAAACGCTTGATAATCTTTAGGGCTGTCTTGTGCAAATGTTTTATATTTTTCTGGCGAAATGTCGCCCAAACCTTCTTTGATAAAAGGTTCAGTGATGTGCTGATCTAAACATAATCTATCGAGTAAACGTAAGCACAGTACGCTTTTATAAAGAGGCTTATGCTGTTCGTTAAATAAAGCAACTTTATTACCTTTAGAGCTTCATTGTAATGATAGTCTGGATCATGAATATATTGATGGTCTAAATTTGGATAGGCAAACAGTTTGTGAAATATCGAGGCTGGCAATAGATTGCTTATTTAGAAGGCGTACGGGGGAGGAGCTTACGAGGTTTGGTGAGGTTTCTGGGTTAGACTGTACAAAACAAGAGCAGCGGACATTTTCGTTAATTGCTATTGCAGCATTTTTAGCAGGTAATGCATTGACACATATTAGTGGTAAAACAAACATGTTTGCTATGATGGAACCTTTTTTACCAAGGATGATGAAGCGATCGGGAATAAATTTTACTAAAGTAGGGGTTGATATGGATTATAAAGGTATTCGTGCTCCATATTTCACTACAACTCAGATTGTTTTAGATTATATGCATGACGATTTGAAAGAATTGTATGAATGGATTTATCAACAAGTAGAAGAAACTCTAGAGTTATAAGTTTTCATTTGCTTGTATCTAAATAGTAACTTTAATAAGAAATAAAATTATGAATATATGTTTAAGAAATAAAAAGTTTTGGTATGAAATGGGGATGGTTGTATTAACTTGTTTTATTACTTTTCAAGCAAATGCTTCTTTATATGAAGATGAGATGGGGGTAAGTGAAACCTTTTCAGTGTTTGATATGAAGCAAGAGCAAGAATATATTAAAAGTAATTATAAATTTGTTTTGGAGTTGCTTAAGCGAAAAAAAGTTATAGAAGCGCAAGAAACAGTTGCTGCTTATATAAAGCAATTTCCGAATCTAGCTATCTATTATAATTTAAAGGCTATTGTTGATATTTTTAATCAGGATATATCTTCTGCGGAAGAAAGTTTTAATAAGGCAATATTACTTGATAATAGTAATGTTCAAGCTTATACAGGATTATCTAAAATAGCTTTTGAGGCAAAAAGCTATTCAAAAGCTAAACAGTATGCTGATAAAGCTATTAGTAGAAACCCTTATGAAATTAATGCATATGGTATTTTAGCAAATATTGCATTACAGCAAGAGGGGGTTGATTCTGCTGAGAAAGTTTTGTTGGATGCCAATACAGCTGTTAAGGGGGACCTTAAGGCTGAGTTGAAAGTTTTAAAAAGATTAAAAAAACTCTATAAAGAGAAAAAGCAACAAGAAAAGTTAGTTTTGTTGGCTAAAGGGTTGGTTGAGAGGAATAGTGCAGAGTTAAATGCACTTTCTTTTTTGGCTGATGCTCAGTTATCAAATCAAGAATTTTTAGATGCAGAAAATACCTTGCGGCAAATAATTTTTCAATACCCTAAAGACGCTAAACATCATTTTTTGTTAGCAAGGGTTTTAGCTGAAATAGAGGGGAAAGAGGAGGTGGTATTAACGTTACTGGACCAAGCTGCATCTAACCTTGATTTTTCTGCATATATCTTGGCCTATAAAACAAAGTTCTTGATTAAACATAAGAAATATCAACAAGCTTTATTGGTAGTTGAGAAAATTGACCGGTCTTACCCGATGTTAACAGTTGGGATGATTTTAAAAGGTGATCTTTATTTTTCTAAGAAAGAATATGTGCAGGCTATGGGGGCTTATAAAGAAGTGTATCAAATAAGACCTAGTGTTAATGTTTTGGATGCTATATTAAAAATATTGATGATACAAAATAAGCACAAAGAAGGGGTCTTTTTATTAAAAGATGAGTTGGTGAAAAGTAATGGCGCTACTCAAATTAAGTTAAGACTGGCTGAGTTCTATCAAGGCATGGGGGAGTATGATTCTGCAGCAAAGAATTATAAAGAATTGTTAGCTAAGCAAAAAGATAATGTTGTGTTGTTAAATAATCTTGCTTGGGTGTATAGCCAGCAAGAAAACCCTGAGGCCTTGTCTTTGGCTGAAAAAGCATACAAAAAATTGCCCGATTCTGCTGTTATCGCAGATACCTATGGGTATATATTATTTAAAAGTGGACGTACGAGTGAGGCGGTAGAAATACTTGCAAGAGCAGTTCAAATGGCACCTAAATTAGCAAATATTAAATTACATCTTGCTAAGGTTTACATAAGTAATGGTGAAGGTTTAAAGGCAAAAGAGTTATTGTTGCAAATAATAGAAAGTAATGGAGAGGAAAAAGTTGAAGCTATTAGATTAATGGAACAGCTTTAAATTTAGATTGGTATTTAATGCCTGTGGTGCTAGCATTTGCTATCAGTCCTAGAGAGAGTAGTTGTCTCCTGAAGTCTCAGAGAACTTGTAAGTATTTGTGTTAGTGGGCATGGGGTGAAATTTTATCTTGGATAATCGTAGTGCCGGTTTCTTTTGCATGAGTTAAGTAAAGGATGCTAATCGGCAGGTCATCACCAGTAATGTAGTCTGTGAGTGGCTTCTTTATTGGTTCGTAATAATAGCTTGCTCCTTGAAGTTGGTTGATGTTCTTTTTAGTGTGATTGTGTAAAAAATAGAAGATGGTTTAGATTTACCTATTAAGTTACAGGTAAATGTCGGTTTTTTTTACAATATTATTTTTAGACTAAACTGTTTTTTTTTAAGTTGTTGTTTTTAGTGTGTTAAAGTTTCTTGGCATAAATGGTGCTTTTTATTTATTGACACTAAATAATTATTCTTCAGGAGTTTAAAATGAAAATTAAATCTAAATTAGCCATTATGGCTGTAGCAAGTTTATCGCTTGCTGGTACTGCACATGCTGATGTTATAGCCTCTTCAAATTTGAATATTACTAATTTGTTTTTTACAGATGGCACTAATGCTTTACTAGGTAATGAATTCTCAACTATCAGTGGTAGTAACACTGGGGAAACTAATGCGACATTAAATGGCGTTGACGCCCCTTTAAACTCTGGTATAGCTACAGGTCCATTATTTGGAACATTTGATCTAGATCAGGCTTGTATTGGTGGAGGTTGCCCTCCTTTTGGAGAAAATAATTTTAGTGACTCCACCGGTCTCCCTGCTACGACTAACTATGCTTTGGGAGATCAACTCTCTTCTGGTATTGGTTTTGCGGGTTCTGGAGTCTCTGCATCTACAAGAGCAGATGTAGTTTTAGATGGTAATGGCTCAGGATCTTCAACTACGGATACTGGGTTTAATGCTACGGTTATACTTGATGTACAGACAACTACTGATTTTGGTGTGAGTTTTGATTGGGATGTATTTGCATTAACAGAGATTGATATAAGTTCTGGGGGATCAGCGGCTGGTTTTGCTAGGAATAATTGGAGTCTAAGTGTTTTTGAAGTCGCCCAAGCTGGAGTAGTCAACAATTTTGCAAGTGCATTTTTTCAAGTAGGTGCGTTAAATGCACCTACTGGCTTAACAGATTCCTCTGGTGAAGTTAAACATGATCTGCAAGGTTCTGCTGATTCAGGTGCTTTACTTACAATGGTAGCTGGGCATAAATATTCTGTTACTATTAGTCACCAATCTCTTGCTGATGCGACTAATGTACCTGAACCAACATCATTAGCTTTATTGGGCCTTGGTTTGATTGGAATGGGTGCTAGTAAAAAAAGATTGCTTAGAAAATAATATATATTTCTAACAATAATTTTAAAAGAAGGCCTCTTTATTGAGGCCTTTTTTTGTTTTAAATATTTATTCTGAGTATCGACCTGGTGATAAAATATTTTGAGGGTCTAAGCTCGTCTTAATCGATGAAATAAATTTTTCATAGCTTGCTTCTGCTTTTGGTAGGCCTTGTATAGATTGTATTCCTAAGCGATAAGGATAATAACCTGTATCTGTCAGCTTTTTTAACAATTCATCATGGCATGATTTTGCGCGTTGATCTTCTCCTTCTATACTTCTGTCATAAGAAATAGCAATAACACAATCCATAGTTCTTTCTGTGAGTAATGTTATAGTGACTGCAGGTTCAAAAGAGTAGTGTTCAAAAACTGACTCAATGATTGACCATAGAGTCATTGCATGTTTTCCGCTTGTTGGGGCAATAGGTGCACACCACATAAGGCCGCAGTTATCCATTTCAGGGTTCATGGTGTCTGGAATACCATCTTTCTTTCGCCAATAGACGCTAGGCACCATCGCATCAGTAGGTATTCCTTTAGTCATGTTGTAAATAGGTTTAAGGATTTTTAGCATTTCTGGCAGGTTAACTCGGGTAACCCAGTAATAGGGTTTTTGAAGAAGTTCTGCTATTTTTAGTAGATTATCATCTAAAAAACGTAATTTTTTAACTTTTCCTCGTAATTGTTTCTTTATTTTTTTACGGGCTAAGGCAACTTCTGCTTTTGTGCCATATAGCGCCCCAGAACCATTCCATGCACCAAAGTCCCAGCTTTTACCCAGTTTTTTAAGAATGTCTTTATTTAAAGGTGTTTTATTATCAGTAGCTTGCCAAGGATAGGGTTGTATTGCTCCAAGCACTTTATAGTCATTAGCAATATGCATAGCACTATTAATCGTGCCATCAAGTCGTAAGGGTCTTAGTAAATCAATAGCTTTCTCAAGCTGTTCGTGATTTTCAACGCTAAAATAAAAGCTTTGGAAGTATTCGGGGGCAGGCATTAACCAAAGTGTCAATTGAGTAATAATGCCAAGATTTGATTGAGTAAAAATACCATCTACATAAGCACCAATTCCCCATCGATATACACCTTTGGCTTGTGCGTTAGAGAATCGTCCAAATCCTGTGTGAATACAGTCGCCTTGTGGTAAAACGACTTCCATTCCTCCTACATTAGCAAAATGATCTCCATAGGGAGTGTGCCCAAAGCCTCTTTCGGCAATATTTCCTATAATGCTATGATCTTTAAAAGACCCTGTGGCATCCATCCATAGCTTAGATTTTTTTTCTTGAAGATAGTCGTATAGTTGTTGCTGTGTTACACCCGGTTCGATAGTTACATATGCCAAGTCTTCATTCAAATCAATGATTTGATTAAGGCGTTTGAGTTCTATAATAATACAGTTATCAGCTGTTGGGACTTTTGACCCATATCCAGTATTTAGACCTGTGCTGATAGGGTAAACAGGTAATTTGTATTTGTTTGCAATTCTAATGCATTGTTGAACTTCACTAGTATTTTTTGGTTGTGCAATTGCTGTAATTTTTTGTTCAGTTTTGAAAGTTGCTGTTTCATATTCGGTTAACAATTTTTCATTATAAATAATATGTTCAGGGCCTAATACTTTTTTTAGCTCGCTTATCGCTTCAACGGTGTCTTTATTCATTTTTCTTAATCCTAATTGTTAAGTAATATAAAGATTATAGTACTAAAAATGTATTTGTATAATGGTCTATACTGAGCAGAATAGTGAGATTACTTTTTTCAATTAGGAAATAGATAATTTTTTACAAAATTTTTTATATTATGTTCGAGTACAAAATGCGAAATATAAACTTTATTGATAGGTTGGGACTATTTGTTACTAAGCACTCTTGGGTGGTGTTTTTTATAACAATTTTTATTGTTTCTGGATTAACTATAGGGGCAAAAAATCTTGATTTTAAAAGTGATTATCGTGTTTATTTTAGCCCCGATAATCCCCAATTGTTAGCCTTCGAAGCGATTCAAAATACGTATAGTAAGAGTGATAATATACTGTTTGTTGTTGAGCCAGAAAACGGTGAGGTATTTACTAAGCAGGTTTTAAATGCAATTATTGATTTAACAGAAAAAGCTTGGCAGATTCCTTATTCAAGTAGGGTGGATTCAGTAACAAATTTTCAGCATACAATAGCTGAAGAAGATGATCTCATAGTAAGTGATTTGGTGATTGATCCATCAAATTTAACAAATCAACGTTTAGATGAAATCAAGAAAATTGTTATTGATGAGCCCTTATTATTACATCGCTTGATTTCACAAAAAGGACATGTTGCCGGTGTTAATGTAACTATTCAATTACCTGGAAAAAATAGTTTGGAGTCATTTGAAGCTGCAGATAGAGCGCGTCAGATTGCTAGAGAAATTGAAATGCAATATCCAAATATTAAATTACATTTAACTGGTTTGGTTATGATGAGTAATGCATTTGCAGAAGCATCAATAGATGATAATACAAAATTAGTACCAATAATGTACGGAATTGTCGTTATTATTTTGTTGTTGTGCTTGCGTTCCTTAGTTTCAGTATTAAGTGTAGTATTCTTGATCTTATTATCTACAATTGCAAGTATGGGTGCTATGGGGTGGTGTGGTCTTTTTTTAACCCCAACATCTGCTGCTGCACCAATCATAATTCTAACTTTAATTGTGGCTGATTGTGTGCATTTATTAGTTTCAATGCTTCATAGTATGCGGCTTGGGGTAGAAAAAAGACAAGCAATTCGAGAAAGTATTAGGATTAATTTCCAGCCTATTTGTTTAACAAGTCTGACTACCGCTATTGGTTTTTTAAGTATGAACCTAAGTGATGCGCCTCCGTTTAGGGATCTAGGGAACGTGGTTGCAATGGGAGCGATAATAGCTATGACATTAACATTAACTTTATTACCTGCTCTATTAAATATTTTTCCTGTAAAGGTTCGTGTAAATCTCAATTCCAATGCTAGTCCTTTATTTATGGAGCGTTTGGCAAAATTTGTTGTAGGTAGATATAAATGGTTATTATTTTTTAATACATTTATCTCAATTGTATTGATAAGTTTCTTACCTTTAAATGAGCTAAATGATAAATTTGTAGAATATTTTGATAAGACAATGGAGTTTAGGCAGGCAACAGACTTTTTGAATGAGAACATGGGGGGTATTTATTCAATTGAATATTCACTTTTTAATGAGCATGCTGGTGATGTAAACGATCCTTTGTTTTTACAAAATATTGATGGGTTTTCAAAGTGGTTAATAAAACAGCCAGAAGTTGTACATGTAAATAGTATTGGTGATACTTATAAGCGATTGAATAAAAGTATGCATGGAGATGATAATACTTGGTATAAATTACCTGAACAACGAGAGTTAGCAGCTCAATATTTATTGATGTATGAAATGTCGTTACCTTATGGTTTAGATGTAAATGATCAAATTAATATTGATAAGTCAGGGGTTAGAATAATTGTTACTGTGCAAAGTTTAAGCTCTAATGAGCTTTTATCTTTAGAGAAGCGTATAAATCGATGGTTGCTTAAACAGATGCCTGAGACAGGATTTGTGTCAGCTAGTACTGATCTAATGTTCGCGAATATTGGGCAGCGAAATATAATAAGGATGATAAAAGGGACTATTATCGCGTTGATTATAATTTCTGTAATATTGGTTTTTGCTTTAAAGTCTATAAGGCTTGGTTTAATTAGTTTAATCCCTAACCTTGTTCCTGCGTCTATAGCTTTTGGAATATGGGGGGTTGTTGATGGGAATGTAGGGTTGGCATTGTCTGTTGTTACTGGGCTTACTTTGGGGGTTGTTGTTGATGATACGATACATTTTATGAGTAAATATCAGAGAGGTAGGGTAGAAAAGGGGTTGGATAAACAAGAAGCTGTAGAGTATGCATTTTCAACTGTTGGAACTGCTTTATGGGTAACATCGGCTGTTTTAGTTAGTGGTTTTTTTGTTTTAAGTTTTTCACATTTTTCAATGAATTCTGAAATGGGATTGATGACAGCACTTACAATTGCTGTTGCCTTGTTTTTGGATTTATTATTCTTACCACCATTATTAATGAGTATGGATAAAAAATGAATAGATTAAGTGTATTCCTTTTTGCGTTGATGTTTTCATCCCACATTTTTGCATTAACTTCTGAGGAAGAGGGGATGAAAATTATTCAAGAAATTAAACATAGAGATACGGGGTTTGGGGATACTAAAGCTAGTATGAAAATGACTTTGCGTAATAGAAATGGTGATGAAAGTACGCGAACTGTAACGATGAGAATATTAGAAGTTAAAGGTGATGGGGAGAAGAGTTTAAGTGTTTTTAATAATCCGCGGGATATTAAAGGAACTGCTTTTTTGAGCTATACGCATGCTTTAGAATCTGATGAACAGTGGCTTTATTTACCTGCGCTGAAAAGAGTTAAGCGAATTTCTTCAAGTAATAAATCAGGGCCTTATTTGGGGAGTGAATTTGCATTTGAAGATTTAACATCATTTGAAGTGAAGAAGTTTAGTTATAAATATTTAAAAGATGACACTCTAAATGATATAGATTGTTTTGTTGTGGAGTTTTATCCAGAGTATAAGCATTCTGGATATACTCGACAGGTAGCATGGATTGATAAGGTACGTTATATTCGTTTGAAAATAGACTACTATGATCGTAAAGACTCGTTATTAAAAACACTAGAAAATAAAGGCTATCAGCAATATCTTGAGCAATATTGGCGTGCGGATGAAATGTTAATGACTAATCACCAAAATGGTAAAAGTACAGTATTGTTATGGGAAAACTATAGTTTTAGAAATGGTCTGACTGATCGTAATTTTGATAGGAATACTTTGAAGCGTTCAAGGTAGGGTGCTTCATTTTTTTAGGGAAGGATAATCAAATCTTATTCTTTTGTTTTACAAAGTTTTCAAATTCATTAAGAGGTAGAGGGTTACTAAAATAATAACCTTGAACA
>ENA-ORXI01003528-ORXI01003528.1-sediment-metagenome-genome-assembly--contig:-NODE-3528-length-10473-cov-14.776260_pt1 | contig 10473 bp, 10 predicted proteins | sample MGYA00237861_ERZ511468 | MGnify/ENA primary metagenome ERZ511468 (study PRJEB26299, sample SAMN06266213) | sediment metagenome | isolation source: Hudson Canyon methane seep mesocosm | place...
ATGGCATTATTACGTTTAAAAAAAGTCTCGATTGCATTTGGTACACATTCTTTACTTAACAAGGCAGATTTTCAATTAGAAGAAGGTGAACGCGTTGGTTTGCTGGGTCGAAATGGCGAAGGTAAATCGACGCTAATGAAAATTGTGATGAAGCATATTCAGGCGGATGAAGGCGAGCTTTGGTATAAGTCTGAATTGCGTATTGCGGTATTAGAACAAATGCCGCAACTTCCAGATGAAGAGACTATTTATGACGTAGTAGCCGGTGGCTTAGGTAAAGTCGGTGAATGGATTAAACGTTATCATGAATTAACGTTGATGACGGATTTTACTGAACAAGTCATGGCAGAAATGGGGCGTTTGCAACATGAATTAGATGTGCATGATGGTTGGCAAATACAGCAGCGGGTAGAAAATATTCTAAGTCGGCTTAATTTACCTGCCGATACTCAAGTAAAAGGCTTATCCGGTGGTTGGAAGCGTAGGGTATCATTAGCCAAAGCATTAGTAGTTGATCCTGAAGTTTTATTATTGGATGAGCCGACTAACCATTTGGATTTAGAAAGTATTATGTGGCTGGAAGAGCAATTAGTGACTTTTAAAGGTGCTATATTGTTTGTGACGCATGATCGTTCTTTTTTACAAGCGTTAGCGACCCGTATTATTGATTTAGACCGTGGTAATTTGGTGTCTTGGCCGGGGGATTATGCCGATTATTTAGTTAAAAAAGCCGCATCTTTAGAAGAAGAAGCCACTCAAAATGCTTTGTTTGATAAAAAATTAGCCGAAGAAGAAGTTTGGATACGCCAAGGTATTAAAGCCCGTCGTACCAGAAATGAAGGCCGCGTAAGAGCATTAATGTCTTTACGCAAAGAGCGTTCACAGCGTCGCAATGTATTAGGAACCGCTAAAATAGAATTAGATAGCGGTAAAAATTCAGGTAAAAAAGTGATTGAGATGAAAGATGTCACTTTTAATCATCCTAACAAGGATATTGTACATAATTTTTCAACGGTTATTCAGCGTGGCGATAAAATTGGTTTAATTGGTCCGAATGGTGCTGGAAAAACCACCTTTTTAAAATTATTACTGAAAGAATTAGAGCCGAATAGTGGTGAAGTCATACAAGGTACGCAGTTAGATGTGGCTTATTTTGACCAATTACGTGAAGTGCTAGATTTAAATATCAGTGTTTCAGATACCATTGCGGGCGGTAATGACCATGTTTTAATTAATGGTGAGCCGCGTCATGTGATTTCATATTTAAGTGATTTCTTGTTTACCCCTGCACGAGCACGGTCGCCGGTTAAAACTTTATCAGGTGGCGAGAAGAATCGTTTATTATTAGCTAAATTATTTACTAAACCGGCTAATTTAATCATTATGGATGAGCCGACTAATGATTTAGATATGGAAACATTGGAATTATTAGAGGAGCGTTTAGTTGATTATGAAGGCACCTTATTAATTGTTAGTCATGATAGAGCTTTTTTAGATAATGTGATTACCAGTGTGATTGCTTTTGAAGGTGAAGGCATTGTTAATGAATATGTCGGCGGCTATTCAGATTGGCTAGCCTATAAAAATCAACAAATAAAAAATAAGCCGGCTGAAAAAGTAGCAAATAAAGAAAAATCGAGTAAACCCAGCAATACGACGAAAAAATTAAGTTATAAACTGCAAAAAGAACTAGATGAATTACCGGTACGGATTGAAATTTTAGAGCATGAAGTGGAAGTGATTAATAATGTGATTAATGCAGCTGATTTTTATCAGCAAGAACAAACTGAGATTAATGAAACACTGAAATCATTAGAAAATGCTGAAAAAATATTAGAAGAGGTTTATGCGCGTTGGGATGAAATAGAGGGGATGTTATAGGCCGAAGTCGTTTAAATTAAACGCGGAAAATAAGTAAGCTTATCGTGATGTCTTCCAGGTACTCAGTAGTTTTTGTGGGATTTTAAAAAAAATGGTACGTCCATTACGCTCTAAAGAGGCTTCTATATCTCCACTTTCTATAAACTGATCAACGAGAGTGGGGTCATTTTCTATGTCATTAAGTGAATAGCCATTAAGAGAGGTAATGACATCATTTTCACGTAAGCCTTTAGGCAAGCGGCCTTTTTTTGAGCTAAGTTGAATCCCTTTCGCTGTTTTTTGTAAGCCAAATTTACTCAGTAATTTATTAGAGTTACTTTTGTATTGTGTTTTGAGATTGTTTAAACTTAAGAATGGATTTTTTTTCTTACGTTGAAAAGCATTTTTTTGTAAGGGCTTACTATTTTTAGACTTTATAAGCGTTACTTTTTCTAGGCGACCATTCCGTTTAATTTGTATAGTTTTATCTAAAATTAAATGCAATATGCCACTATTATTAGGCAGTGAGTCTTTTAACTTATAAGGTAATGGTGCACCGGATTTAGTGGTTGCAATTAATGCCATAGAATTTTGTGCATCACTTGAATGAATTAAGCCTTTTAAAAATAAGGCTTGTTTTGTTTTAGGGATATTAGTTTGTATAATTTCAGTTGTAACTTTATTTTTTGTTTTTTGTTTGAAAATATTAGCACTCAGTATATCTCGAATATCATTATTAGTTTGTTTAGAGCTGTGATGTTTAATCGCATTTTTAGATTTTACGACAGCTGAAGAAGCGGTTGTATTCGCAATATTATTAGGGGTTAATGTTTTCCAAAGCCATTGTGCGGCATAAAACATACTAATAATGCATACAATGATGGCGATACTATGTTGGGTTTTTTTGTAGTGAGAGATATTGATCATAAGGATTAAAACTTAAGTTTTTCAGTAAAGCGAATAACAACATCGGTGGGCTGTTCAGATAATGCCCCTTGTTTTGTTAACGTGAGCAATTGTTGGTAGAGTTTAATATCAGCTTGTTTGTTGGTATGAGCATGAATGTTGATTAAGTTTAATTGAGAGTTATGTTCAATGATATTGATAACTAAATCTTGCTGTTCGGTTTCTAGTAGCAGATTTAGTTTAGGTAGTTTATTAGTTTTTCTATTTGCGGATACTTTACCACCTGACCATAATAAATTACCTGATTGAATATAATAAGGTGGATTATTATTAAATGATAAATCGTTTATTGTAATAGTTCCTGTCATGCTGGCATGCTGAGGAAGCGGATATGAGCGTGTTATATGTGCTGCATCTAATGTACCGTTCAATATAAACTGAGGATCAAAGCTACTGAGCTGCGAGTTTAGTGTGAGTTTAGAGTGTTGATTGTTGAGATTAATAGCTATCACGACATCATTAGTAAAATAATTTAAGGGTTTAAATAGCCAGTTAATATTAGCGGTTAAACCTTTTTTATGTGTTAAATTTAAGTTTCCTTGCCAAATATTACCTTGTTCATTGGTGACTTTCCATGCATTATTAGCTTTTTGATCTAAAAAATAATCGCTAATAAACTGAGTTGGTGTAAAGATAATAAAAAATAAACTGAAGCTTAATAGGCAGAGTAATAGATAGGAAAAAATTATTTTTGTGTGATTAAACATACTAATAGCTAATAATTATTTTAAGGTTAATAAGCTCTTTCTGACTGTCAGCAGTGATTTTAGTGATTTTAATAGTATGTTTTTGTTGTAAGGTATTAAGCCAGCGAATAGCCGCATTAAATGAGGTGTTATTTAAAATAAGCTGTAAACGTTTTTGAGATAAAGGTTTTATTTGCGTGATTTTCAAATGTTGTTGCTTGGCGGTTTTTTCAACCAGCGTCATAATACTGGAATTACTTAAGGCTTTCTTTTTAGCGGTTGTAGAAGCTGGATTTAAGCGTTTAATTTGCTGTGCTAAAGATTGCATTGTCTGTAAATCTGTTTGGTAACTTGCAATACGATTGGTTAGCACTTTATTATCACGACTAATCGGTAAATAAATAAACGCATAGATTAATAGCAAGCTACTGCATAAACTACCTATGACAATGATTTTTTGTTCACTGCTATTCTTTTGTTGAAACCACTGTTTAATTAATATCATCGCGTTATGCCGGTTATTTTTAATTGTGCTAAGACACGGTTATCAGCCTTGGTCGCTGAGGAAATTTCAGCGTTGATATTCTGTTGCATTAAACTATGTTTAAATAATTCGAGTTTCTCTAAAGACAGCGTAGATAAACTAATGAGTAAGGCTTGTTTATGAAATTGAAAATGGCTTAAGTTAATATCATTATGCTGTTGTGTAGCCCGTGATAATGCAGCTAATAAAGGAAAAAATCCATCACGTTTTGTTTGATTTTTTTGTAAGGATTTTAGACCTGAACGCATTTGAGATAAGGGATTAATAATACGCTTAGCCTTGGGAAAGCTATCTTTGTAAAGAGCAATGCTTTGTTGTTCTAAGTGGTCACTTTGTTTATTGAGTTGTTGATTTTGATATAGTTGAAACGCAGTGAGTGAGCCAATCAATAAAAAACTGACAATAGCCGTTAGTTGAATGGTTCGCCATGTTTTTTGAGTATGTGCTTGAAACTCGCCCTGTAAAATATTCAGTAGTGAGGGTTGATAATGTTCACATAGCTGATTAAATAAAGGGGTATCAATCGGCTTGGTATTTAATGTTAGGGGTAAATTATCAAATGTCAGTGATGGGGTATTACTATAGACATCAATGGTTTTAGGTAAACTTTCTTTTTCAGCTAATAACTCAAATAACACGCCTAAATTCTCTGTTTCAGCTGCATAGCTTGTAGTGGGTGTTTTTAATAGTAATTGTGTTTCATGATGTAAAATGAGCCAGTCGGGTGTGAATTGATTTAAAAGTTGTGTTTCGCTAATCAGGGCTTGTAATTCAATGTCTGCTGTTGATAAAGTGTCGAGTAATTGTTTTAAAAGACTTTTTTTAATGACATTAATATCGAGTGTTTTCTCAGCATTTTTTTGATAGGCAATGTGCAATAATTCAACATCTTCTGATAGTTGTTCTTCTAAATCATAGGCTAATGCTTGTTCGCGTTGTTTACGACTTTTAATATTAAGCGGTGATTGGGTTTCATAGCTCAATGTGGCTGCCAGTATGCCAATGCACTGACTCTCTTTAGCATATTGCTGTAGCGTATTTAACGGTTCATAACCTGACGAAACTAAATTGGTTTGCGTGTTTTTTTTATACCAATGCAGTTTGGTATTAACATCAAATAGACCCTGTTCAGGTAGCTCTATAAAAAATAATGCATCCATAAATTAATAAGATTTGAGTGAAGAGGGAAACAATTAGTAAGACCGTGAGCGATAAAGGCTTTCTATTTTTGTATTACGATATAGTAGGCTATGATAATGTTGCTCTAAATTTCCTATCCAGCCGGTATAGTGCAACATAAAATAATGACTATCAATACTTAATAAATCGGCCTTCAAGGTGCTACTTAGTTTAGGGGTTTGTGAATTATCGGCGTCTAGTTTATCAAAAAAATCTGGTACGGATGCAAAACCTTCATCTTGTTGCAGCATGATTATTTTTTCTAAATTCGCAGTGAGCATTTTATCGGATAGTGATTTTAATAGTGTGAGGCTAATCGTATTAATATTTAAGGGCGTGACTTGGCTTTGTTTGGACGTATAACGCCCAAATTCGTTGACGGCAGGCGGGGCAGGTAATACACAAATATCGGTATTCAGGGTACGAATAATCTCTGCATTCCAATAGGCGACCGCGAGCAGTTCGGGAATTTCAGTGAGTGCTTGATTGGCAGTGCGATAGGGTGGGGTATATTGGCTATAAGTTTCCCATTCTGCTCCCATAGCAGTGGGTTCATCATTACTGTCTAGCCAATCAATCAGGCTCCACAGTAATTGTTCATTGAGTGATTTTTGTTGTAATAAGGCTTTAAAAATAGCCACTTGTTCAGCTTGTATTTGGTCATTTATAACTAAATTGTTGAGGTTAAAACAGCCTTGCACATCACGAAGAGAGGCTTGAAATTGTCCGCCTTCGGCTTCAATGGGTGGCATAGTTTGTGCCCAATCATCGAGCAATGAATCTGTTTTATTTTCTTTTTCTAAATCATCTTGTAGAATAATTTTTGCCCACTGTTCAGCACTGATAAACAGTTGAAACATGTGTGCAGACTGTATTTGATTGAAGGTGCGGCGTAGATTAATTTGCTGCTGATAAAATATCTGAGTCGCAATAATCGTACTGAGTGCCACAATTAACATCGCAGTAATGAGGGCAATGCCTGTTTGTGATTTGCTTTTCATCGGGGTAATTCAATAATCTGCATAAACTCACGTTTATCGGTACGCGTAATGGCTATTTTGACTGCTTTAGGCAATAAGCTTAACGGTTGTCCATCTTGAGGTGGCCAGTTTCGATACCATGTTTTATTGTCAGCTAACACGGTAATATCGATGGTTTCGATGTCATTAATCAAATCGTTTTGTTGAAATAAAGAGGCATCCGAGATATCAGGTGATAACCACAGTTGTTTTTTTAAGGTATTTTCATCGATAAAATAACGGAGACGCTGCAAAGAACTGCGTTGCAAGCCTGAAGGGTTAGGACGACCTAAACGGGTAAAACTAAGTGACAGACCATTATTATAATCTAAGGATAACGCAGGTAATAAGGTGCCATAAGCATCACTGACAGGACGGGCTGTAATATGATGCAAGGTATTGTGTAATTCAGTAAAGGTATAATTAAATTCTTTAAAGCGTGTTTGTTGTGCGGTAAGGTGTTTATGGCTGATTAATACGCTATTTAAGCCGGCATACGATAAGGCCATAAGAATAGCGAGAATACTAATGGCAATCAGCAATTCAATTAATGTAAAACCTTGCTTGTAGGGCATTAAGGTTTTCCTAGATATAAAGTTTGTTCTAAGACAGGTTCATCACTGATAGGACTACTTAACGGCGATAAACTAATTTTCAGGGTGCGTATTTTTTTATTATCTGTTTTTTGAGTCACCGTTTGCCAACGCCATGATTGTCCAAAAATAGTATCCGTACCTTTATTATGCTTAATAGCCGGCCATGTGGTTTGATTCTCTAAATGAATTTCGGTGATTTTATTTTGCATCAGCCAATAAGCAGTCATTTTTTCTTGGGTGATTAAGGCACCGTTTATTTCTTGATTTGCCGCCGAGAGTGTTGCTAATAAGCCAATAGAAACTACAGCTAACGCAATCATCACTTCAACTAAGGTAAAGCCGGGTTGTTTTAAATTCACGTCGGGTCGTCAGAGAGTAGTGATAATTTAATGGAATTATAGTCACTGTAAAGTTTGTAACCGTCTTCTTCAAGCTCTTGGCTATTTTTAAGTTTAATGGTTAGGTTGAACTGACTAATAGAGCCATCAGGCAATAATAATATTTGTGGCAAGGTCGTTTGTGTTGTGTCAGCAGGTAGTCCATCAATTTCTAATTGATAATCTAGCGCCTTATTAAGTCGGTAATGACGTAGTAAATTATCAGAGCTTAACGGCAGCCATTGATTATCTTTGTAACGTGAAAAATAATGTTCAGAGTCGTGTAATGACCAGCCCATAATTTGTCCACGTAACACCGCATCATCTAAAGCAAGATTAAGCAGTTGTTGTAATTGGTAGGCTGCCTGTTTCGTGGGGGCAGGGCGACTATTAAGGCTGAGTGCAGCAAAAGAAAATAGAATGCCCATAATAACAAGGACAACTAATAATTCGAGTAAGGTAAAACCTGATTTTTTAAGCTTGAATAGTGGTGGCAAACCCATAGGCATAGATGATTTTGCAGGAATAATGATTATCCCTGCAATGGCAGTCAATTATAGATTTAAAAAAGTATCTTGAGGCTGGCTATTATTCGTACTTGAGCTAGCATTAAAGCTATTATTTAATGATTGCACTAAACTTTTTGCACGCGTTAGAATCATATCTAAGGTTTCTTTGGTTTCTTTTGTCCAACCCATTGGCTCTTTAAGTGGTAGAAATATACGCCATAAGGTTAAATTTTTAGCAAATAAAGCAGGCAGGTTTTCCATTAAGCCCAGTTTCATTTGACGCTCTTGAAGCATGGTAATAATAAATTTTGCATGGACTGTACTGCTGTACCAGTGAAAGGGTATTAAACCGATAGTCAGTAAAAATAAGAAAATTGATGCGACAAAGGGGTCAAGTAAAATAGCTAATAAACCAAATTGAATTTCACCGGCAACAATGGTCAGGGAAATAACACTCAGTAAGGCAACCAGCGTAAAATGCGTACGTTCTTTCCAAATTGCAATCGCATTTTTAACCTCATAAATAGCAACATCTTCAACATCATGAATATGCTGTTCTAGCATATTTAAAATACGGTACGCACTGTCAATATCAATATTCGCTAATTTTTGTTCAATTTGTTTTTGTTCGCTGGATTCAATATCAGCCGATAAAATGAAAAATTGCCCTGATTGTAAGCCTAAGCGTTTTAAATAGGTTTTCCATTCGTCTAAATTAATGGCGGTTTGATTATTTTCGGCTTGAGAGATGATATAAATAAATTTATTCGGACTTTGACTATCGGCTGCATAGTCAAAAAAGGCACTTAAATTTCTATGTGCTAAATTATCAAGTTGATCAGCATTAAAAAAGACAAAAACGAGGTCAGATAAATCACAGGCATGATTGCGTAATAAATTAATGCCGGATTGTTTTTCATGCTCATTAAAACCGGGGGCATTGATAAGGGTTTTATCTTTTAAAACAGGACTATTATTGGTTTGTAATTCTAAATAAAGATTAATATGACGACTTTCACCTTTATGTATTTGCTCTAAGCGCTCGCTAATATGGAAAAAAGGAAAGCGAGGATCACCATCAACGGCTGTTCCTGGTAAGACCATACTTAAACTGTCTTCCCGATGGGTAATGACATTAAATTGAGAATGATTATCTACATTATAACTAATCGGCGTGGTGGGTTTAATGTAACGATTAATAAATTCTTGTTTTCCAGAGGTATTATCACCAATAAGCGTAATAATCGGCGACCATGAGGTTTTACTGGCTAGCGATTCATCAAGCCCAATTAAATCAAGTTCAAAAGCAACTTGGTCTAATTCATGATAGAGTCGAAATGCTTGTAATAAAGCAGGATTTTTATCAGCAAGGTGTTTTTCGATATGCTGTAAAGAAGAACTTATAGATTTTTCAGTGCTACTCATAGTGATTAAACCGTTACGTCAATGATGTGAAAATAAGTAAGTGAGGTTTTATAAATGTTTATTAAGCATAGGTGCGTTTAATATAGGCTTCAACAATCGCTTGAAATTCTTCAGCAATATGATCGCCTTTTAGGGTGACGGTTTTTTCGCCATCTTCATAAACAGGAGCAACCGGTATTTCGCCTGTGCCGGGCAAACTAATACCAATATTTGCATTTTTACTTTCACCCGGTCCATTAACGACACAGCCCATGACCGCGACTTCCATTTCTTCTACGCCTTGATAATCTTCACGCCAAACAGGCATTTGTTCACGTAGATATGATTGAATATCCATAGCTAGTTTTTGAAAATAATCACTGGTCGTGCGTCCACAGCCTGGACATGCAATAACCATCGGGGTAAAAGAACGAAAGCCCATGGTTTGTAAAATTTCTTGTCCGACAATGACTTCTTTAGTCCGTGCTGCACCCGGTTCAGGTGTTAAAGAAATACGAATGGTATCACCAATGCCTTGCTGCATTAGCACTGAAAGGGCAGCGGAAGACGCGACAATGCCTTTAGAGCCAATACCCGCTTCAGTTAAGCCTAAATGTAAGGCATAATCACAGCGTTCAGCAAGCTGTTGATAAATGCTGATTAATTCTTGTACATTGCTTATTTTGCAGGATAAAATAATTTTATCTTTACCGAGGCCATAAGATTCTGCCGCAGCAGCACTTTCTAATGCGGACACAATAATCGCTTCACGGGTAATGGCAGAAAGTTCTTCGGGTTCTGATTTTTGACGATTTTCATCGAGTAAGCGTGTTAAAACAGATTGATCTAAACTGCCGCCGTTAACGCCAATACGCACTGGCTTATCATATTTAACCGCACATTCAATCATTTGTTGGAACTGTAAATCTCTTTTCGCCCCCTTGCCTACATTTCCAGGGTTAATTCTAAATTTGCCTAATGCTTGCGCGCAGTCAGGAAATTTTTCTAAGAGTTTATGACCATTAAAATGAAAATCACCAACTAATGGCACAGAATAGCCGTTATCATCAAGTTGCTGTCTAATTTGAGCGACTGCGGCGGCGGCTTCTTCATTATTGACGGTAATCCGGACTAATTCAGAGCCAGCATCGGCTAATTCCATAACCTGTTTAACGGTCGATTCAATATTAGCAGTATCGGTGTTAGTCATCGACTGAATGACAATAGGGGCTTTGCCGCCTACTTTAATGTTTCCTATTTGGACTTGCTGGGTATTTTTTCTAGTACTAATTGACATATTAGAAGGCTTTTAACGTAATGATTTATTGGGTCA
>ENA-ORXI01003530-ORXI01003530.1-sediment-metagenome-genome-assembly--contig:-NODE-3530-length-10470-cov-3.712018_pt1 | contig 10470 bp, 6 predicted proteins | sample MGYA00237861_ERZ511468 | MGnify/ENA primary metagenome ERZ511468 (study PRJEB26299, sample SAMN06266213) | sediment metagenome | isolation source: Hudson Canyon methane seep mesocosm | place: USA:Hudson...
TAAAACCAAAAGCCATTGAATTTAATTTACTATATTTAGAAGATGAAGAACTTCTAAGAAATCAATTTGAGAAATATTTTATGAGAATATTTAAAAATGTTTATACAGCAGAAAATGGCTCGTTAGGTTTAACAGAATTTGAAAAACATGATATTGATATTATTATTACAGATGTCAATATGCCTGTTATGAATGGATTAGAGTTTTCAAAATGTATTAAAGCAAATCATCCAAAAATACCTATTGTATTAGTTACTGCAAATACACAAGTAGATTGTTTAGTTGAAGCCATTGATATAGGAATTGACAAGTTTTTAATTAAACCAATAATATTAGATAAACTTTTTACTTCCTTATCAGATATATTACATATTTTACAAACACAAAGAGATAAAGTAAAATTGGAATTATTATCAAATAATTTATCAAATGAACTAGTAACAAAAACAAAAGAACTAAACCTTTTTAAAGATGATATGATTGCTATCTTTACACATGAATTAAAAACACCACTACATGCGATTATTAACTTTTCAGAATATATTCATAAAAACATTCAAAAAGAATTAAATCCAGCCAAGATAGAAAGAATCGCTGATTTAGCACTTAAAATACGTTCAAATGGTCTAGCCCAGTCTTCATTAATTGAAACATTACTTGATGTTACAAAGTATAAAGCAGGAAAAATGCTTTTTAATGAAGTACCCATCAAACCAAAAGAATTAATAAATTCAATAATACAAAGATACCAAAGTTTATTCGACAGAGTGGTTACTTATGAATTAGAGGAAATAACTATAGTTTGGGACAAAAAAGCATTTAGTATGTTATTTGAAAACCTTTATTCAAATGCTTTAAAACATGCCACTCAAAAAATTCATATTACTTTTAAAGAAGTAGACTCAAGTAACTTTTTATTACGTATTGAAGATGATGGTGAAGGAATTAAAGAAGAGCTTCGTGAGGTAATTTTTGATCAATACGAACAACTTGATGAAGCTGTTTTAAATAGAAGAAAAGCTGGTACTGGACTTGGACTTTATTTAGTCAAACTCATATTAAGCCAATGTAATGCCACCATTAAAGTTGATAACTCGCAGTTGTTAAATGGTGCAAGTTTTACCATTGAGGGGAGAATTAGAAATGATTAATTTTTTAGTAGTTGATGATATAAAAGCAAATATTGAGGTCTTAGAGTTAATTATAGTTGACTATATGGATGATAATAATATTGAAGAAGAAAACTATAAGATATTCAAAGCAAAAAATGGTGAAGAAGCTGTATCTTTTGTAGAAAAACACACTTTTGATATGATATTTCTTGATATTTTAATGCCTATAATGAATGGGTTTAAAGCATTAAATATTATTAGAGAAATGAAGATACCAACACAACCTATAATCGTTATGGCTACAGCGTTGGGGGATGAAGCTACCAAAGAAAAAGAAAAAAAAGGTGGAGCAAATGCTTACGTTGTTAAACCTTTTGGAAGCAAAACAATAAATAAAATCCTTGATCATTATTTGAAAAAAATAATAGACAAAACTATTAGTCATGACGATTTTTTTGAATTTGATGATATGGATGAGGATGGACATACCATTGATAATCAACATCTTATTATGGAAGAATTTAACAACAGTCATAAAAAACTATCCACAGAAGAATTATTAAGTGAGTATGATTATCTTCATGATGAAATACACTTAGATTTAGAGGAAATTGATTGCATAGTAATGAATAAATTTAATTTAGAAGAAGATACTCTAGATTTAGATTTAATGAAAAAAGACCTCTTGGAGTTCTTTGGTTTATTTTCAAGTTTTCTTCACCAATTTTCTGAATTTGATGAGTTGTCAAATGCAATTTTATCGTTAAAAGAACTAATAATTGATGTAGAACTTAAAAACTTAGAAGATGAAGATAAAGAGCTTTTAGGAATATATATTAAAGCGATTATAATGGATTTAATTGATTGGAAAGAACATGTTTTTGTAGCACATGATGCAGGAGATGTTTTTTATGCAAATGCATCACTTTTAAGTTCATATATAGAAGTAAAAAAGTTGTTACAATAAATTATAAAATACCTAGTAGATTCTAATATGGTCCGCTAGGTTTTAATTTTAACAACTACTTTTAACTATAAAGTATTGGCAACTTAATTGTAAATTGTGATCCTACATTACTTTTATTACTAAGAAGAAAAGAACAGTTTTTGACAGTTAGTTCACCCTTCATATGTTTATTTATTATTTCAAAAGACATGTATAACCCTATCCCTGTTCCTTGTTTTTTATGCTTTGTTGTAAAGTATGGCTCAAATACTCTGTCAATAATACTTTCAGAAATTCCCCCTGCATTATCTTTAATATGTATTACAATATATTCATCATTTTTAACAACATCAATAAAAATTAGTTTTTCACCAACAAGTTTCTGCTCTTCAAATGCATCTATTGAGTTATTAAGTATATTTAAAAGTACTTGGACAAGTTCATTTGCAACTCCATATGTTTTAACATTTTGAATATTTTGAATAACCTTGATTTTTTTTCCTACCATAATTGGGTTAATAAGAATTAACGCTTTTTCAAATGCAATATTTAAATCAAATTGAGATTTTTTTTTATTTTTTTTAAAAAAATTCTTAAAATCATTAATCGTATCTGACAAGTATTGTGTAGATACATTTATATTACGCATTGAGTCCAATAATACATCATCACTTAAGGTATCGTATTCTTTATGAAATAATACACCTGAAGATGCCGTTGAAATAACAGTTAATGGTTGTCGCCACTGATGTGCAATATTTTCTATCATTTCTCCCATTGCCGCCATTTTTGACTGTTGTGCGAGTAGTTTTTGGTTTTTTATAAGTTCTTTTGATTTTACTTCAACTATCTTTTCTAAAACATTTTGGTTTCTATACAAAATATATAAGATAATAAATAAAAATATTGAAATAATAATGTTAAATATCATTATCGTCTTCTTCCCATTATTTACTATGTCTCTTTTATTTTTAGCGATTATAGAAAATATGTAATTACTATTTTCATCATAAATTTGAATGTTGTTTATAAGAGTTGAGTTTAAGTGAATTACGTCTACTTTTATATTTTTAATTGAGGATAAACTAAAGGCTAAATCTTTTTTATTCGATTGTTGCATTGAAAGATTAATGTTTCTATAAACATTCGTCAATAAATTTAAATTTCTATTATTTATGATCTTCCCTGTATAAATATACCCGTTACTTTCACTCTTCCCATCACTTGTTTTAATTTCTGATTTTATTAAATAAGTATGAAAGGATTTATATTTCACAATAGAATTTATGCTGTTATTATTTTTAAATTTTTCTAAAATTATTTTTTCAAAATTTAGACTATCTTTAAAAGGGATGCTATTTAAATATTTTGAAAATAAAATTTTTCCCTCTATATCTGAATAGATTATAAAATCAATATCTAAATCTTCTAGAGTAGTAGTTCCTTCTCTAAAATTTTCATAAATGTAATTTTGATTTGATGTTTTTACAAAATCATATGAATCATCCCATTTACTATAGTCATTTGTGACATTTTTTATATTCTCAATATTTGTGTTGATTGAAGATAATATTGTATTAATATTACTTTGATTTTGTTTTGTTTCAAGTTTTATAAAATCAACAATAAAAAAATTATAACTACCAATAGAAAAAATTGAAATGATAAAAATATATAAAATAATGAATGATTGTGGCGTTATTTTAATATATTTAAATTTTTCACTCAACTTGTCTGATGAAGTTTTATCAGTATTTTTTGAAACAAAATTTTTAATATCCATTAAATCACCTTCTAAGTTTTCATATAGAGTCCAATTTTAGCACTAAAAATATATAATTGACTTAATTAACAAATATTGGAATTAAAATCATTATAAAATAACTAAGTATAATAAATATATTTATTGAGATGTAGTAAAAAATTATATTTAAATTATATATACTTAGAATATATAAAATAATAGCCTGTTTTAGCAACCCAAGTATCAAAGTTCTTCCTTATCATCTAGATAACTGTCTGATTTACTATCAATTCGTACATGCAAATACACGTTTACTTAATAAATTTAATCACTTTAATCATATACATTTTTAAAGAAATTATTTATTGATTTAAATTAAGACAAAAATTATCCTCTTTAGGTATAGTTCCATAAAAACATAGGATTATAAATGCAAACAAATGAACTTAACCGAACAAATATTAATAAATTAGTGGTACTATTTTATACAAGAGTATTAACAGATGAGAAACTAGCACCATTATTTATTCAAATATTAGGAGATGATTTAAAATCAGATACGTGGAAAGATCATATGGAACTTTTGACGAACTTCTGGTCTTCACTTGTGATGGGATCAAATGAATACAATGGGTTCCCCTTCCCTCCACACACACAAATAAAAGATTTAGATAGAGCCGCTTTTCAAAGATGGATTGAATTATTTTTTGAAGCAACCCAAAAAGTATTTACATCTGAAATTGCAGTAAAATTTCAAGAGCGTGGCACCATAATAGCCGGAAACTTTGTGAGAAAGCTCAATTTATAAGGAATTTTTTTGCACTTGTTAATGTAAAATGGCAACAGTTTTATGATGTAAGTATTATTGCAAATTGACATTTTTTTTTAAAAATTAAACTTTTAATACTATAATTGGAATATGAAATCACTAGAAACACATCACTTAAAGAAGATTAAAACCTTTTGTCAAGATCATTGTCAAAGTATATTAATAGAAAAAAGCAAAAAAGATATTGAATATTCAAGAGGTTTATATAAAGGGTTTATTTATGGAATTAAAAGTATGAATTATTTATTGTCTCAAACAAATATACACATCAAAAAAGCGGACCTTTATATACACTTTAAAGAACAACAACAAATAATACAATGTGCCAAATTTAAAGAAGGAAACTTTAATGCTGGTGTGAAAGATTCAATATATAAAATCATGAACCTTGTTTCTACCCAAGAATAAATTGCCCTATACGTATTTAAATTTGCTAATCCTCTTTACGTAATTTAAAATTAATAGTAAAAACAGCTCCTTCTTTTTCGTTTTTAACAGAAATTTCTGCACCCATATTATCTTCAATAATCATTTTAGACATATATAAACCCAATCCTGTGCCTTTACCTTGTTCTTTCGTTGTAAAATATGGTTCAAATATTCTATCTATCACTTCACTGGGGATTCCACCTGCATTATCTTTGATTGTAATAATACCTTCATCTTTGTTGGTCTTCACATCAATAGTGATCTTTGGTGAGTTAACTTCATTTTCTACCAAAGCATCTTTAGCGTTATTTATTAAATTTAAAATAACTTGTTGAAATTCACTTTCATAACCTAAAATAGTAAAATCATTCTCACAAGAGTCAAGCTCAATTTCATGGCTTTTAAGTTGAGAGATAAGCATATTTGATGTTTGTGAAATCTTTTCACGTACACTAAATTCTTTTTTGATTTTATCAATGGTAAAAAAGTTTCTAAAATCATCAATTGTTTTTGACATAAAGTTGATCATTTTCATACTCTCTTTGGCATAATTGTTTAAATATTTTTCATCAACCAGTCCATCCTCAAAATCATCTTCAATAAATTGCGTTTGCAAAGCCAAAGTATTTAGTGGCTGTCTCCATTGATGGGCAATAGCCCCTACCATCTCTCCCATTGCTGCTAGTTTAGACTGTTTTAAAAATAACTTGTCCTTTTTTTGATTATCCAATACTGTTTTATAAATATTTCGGCTGATAATTATGGCAACAATTAAACCAAATAATAGTGCAAAACTCGTACCTGCTAAAGTAAAATCTAATGCAAACTTGGCACTTTTTTCTTGCCCTTTTAATCGAGTTGCAGAAAGTCTTTCTTCAGTATTTATAATATCAATTATTTGGATTCTAATTTTATCCATATAAAATTTTCCTTTACCATTTCCCAATTTTTTAGTGATATCATCAATGCTATATTTGTATTTACTCATTTGCTTTCTGGCCTCAATTTCCACTTCTGCAACTTCTGATTTCCATAAAGCCACAGCAACTTTAATCAACATAATGTCTCTTGTCATTTCTGAAGTTTTACTCAAGCTATAACCTAAAGTATCAAGATTTATTAGAAGTCCCTTTTCTCCAGCTAGGTAAGGTTCTAAGTATTCTTTCTGTCCAGTAAGAAGGTAACCTCTTTGTCCCGTTTCCATATTAACTAAAGACAAGGTAATTGAAGTAAGCAAGCTTTGAATGGTGTAATTATGATTGCTCTTAAAAGTAAGATTTTTAAGTTTAACTCTTATATCATCAAAAAGTTCTTTTCCTTGTGATTTTTTTAAAATAGCTTTAAAATTAGTTATTGCATTTTGTCCCTTATTAACTTCTTTTCTTAATTTAATTTCAGGCAGTGCAGATTCAATTATCCACTTTTCTTTTAATGTTTTAATAGTTTTCCAACGAATATTTTGTTCTTGGTTGTCTTGGGTAAGATTAATACCTTTTATAAAATTTTTATCAAATTTTTCTACACCATCATGATAAGGTTCCAAATAACTCTCAACTCCCGTTATCAAATACCCTCTTTTTCCTGTTTCCATATCCACAATATTAGCATTTATTTTATTGGCAATAGAAATAACTTCAGTAGTATGAACGACCAAACTTGAGGTATCAATGAGAGATTTGATATTTTTATACGCAATAGTAGATACTGCAACCATTAACAATAAAATAACAGCATAACCCAGTATAACTTTGAGTCTAATATTTAATTTATTCATCTTGAATCTTTAATTTTTAATTTTTAATTTTATTTAGCCATATCATACTATCATCAAGTCTAAATTATTATAAGTTTTTTTTGTGGCAAAATTGTGTTCTGTTCTAATATTATTTACTGTTTATTATTACCAATTCTTAAAAATAGTATAAATCTTCAAAAAATCTAAAGCTTATCTATTAATAATATTTAAACTAATAAAATAATAATCATATTTTCCCTAAACTAAACTATAAGCAAAATACATATAAAGGCAACATCATGAATATAAATAATGGCTATGAACAACATGTAGAAGTTATGAAACAGTTAAAGATGTCAGATAGTTTTTATGAAGTTAGAGAGCCTTCAAAAGAAAATTTTGAAAAAATATACAATCAAGCAAAAGATGAGAATATCAATATTTCCAGTGCAAAAGATTTTTTAAATTCATTATCTAAAGAAGAGTTAAAAACCCTACAGAATCACACTTTACTTGTAGATAGTATTTCAGTAGATAACTTAAGTGATGAAGGTGCTTATAATTTATTGTTAAATCATTATGAACAATATGATTTTGATAATGATGGTTTTGTATCCACAGGTATTGGGACTAGGACGAGCTTTCTCCCTTCTGATATGCCAAATAAAGAAAAAGAGATCTTAGTTGAAACACTAAATGAAATGGATGAAAAAGATAGATTTCTAACCATTGCTTTTTTACAACCGCTCAAGCTTCATCCTGATACTAATTTTAAAATAACACAAGATGCCCAGATGGATTATGAATCAATAATGAAAAGGTTTGATACACTTATTAATCCTAAACCACCTGCATATACGAGCCCACAGCTAATATCGACTCTTGGTTTATTTAAAGACTTATTTGAAAAAAATTTCAATGATAAATCTGATCAAAATGAACAAATACAAGGAGAAAAGAATAGAAATTCACAGCTTCTAAAGGCAAGACTGTCTATTGTATAATCTCAACCAGTCAATTCTAAATCATATTTAAATAATTTTTTAGTTAACTTAGGTACAATAATTAATAAACTTAATCGTAAATCTTGTCCAACATCAATGCATCATGCATACATTCATAAGGATATATTTTGAAACAAATTATTTTAATAATGACTTCCTTATCCCACATAAGAAATATTGCTTTTGCTGCAATCACAATAATATACCTCCAAAAATGCACAAGAAAAAATATTTTTTGTTTTATCTGAGAAAATTTATAAAGACACAAGCAAATATATGGAAAAAATATAAGTAGATTATTAAAATAATCTACATAATTAAAGGAATTAAATGTATACATTTCTATTTAGACTTTTATTGATTTTTCTAACTTCTACAATATCCTTGATGGGTTCACAAAACGACACCAACGACATCGCTAAAATAAGTTCAATGTCACTTTATAATATAAATAAAAAATCCTTACAAACAACAATAAAAGCATATGTAAAAAACTATCCAAATTTAAAAGCATTAAAAATTGTTGAAACACTAAGTCAAGAGACTTATATTACAGTTCTTAAAAAAAATGGCAATATACTTTACAATCAAGAACTACCAAACTCAATAAAAAATTTAACATTATATAAATCAATTTCATTATTTGAGAAAGAAAAAGTTGGTACTGTATACGCTTACTTTGGTGAAAAAAATAGCAACAAGTTAAATCAAAGTGAAATTGCATGGATAAAAAATAATCCTTCAATTAAAATAGCAGTTATGCGTGAGTGGAAACCCTTTGATATGACCGATGAAAATAATCTTCATTTTGGTTTTCATTCAGATATTACAAATCTAATCAACAAAAAATTATCCACTAATATTGTTTTAGTTCCCTTTAGCAGTTGGAAAGATGCTTATACAGCTGCAACCAAAGGAACCGTTAATGCAATCAACTCTTTGAGTTGGACCAAACAAAGAGAAAAAGATCATTTCATTTACTCTCCACCCTATCACTTTACGCCCTACCAAATAGTGGTTAAAAAAAATAGTGAAAATTTAAACTCGATTGAATCCCTAAAAAATAAAAAAATAGCCGTAAGAGCAAAAACTATTCTTCAAAAAGTACTCGAAGAAAAAGTACCAAATGCGAAGCTCCAATTAACTCTTTCAGAAAAAGAGTCCTATGAAAATATTGTAAACGGGAAAAGTGATACAACTCTAATTGCCAATGCAGATGAAAAACTGCTCAAAAAATATGGACTTAAAGTATCAGCTGAGATGTATCATAAATCAGGAGAATTATATATAGGTACAAATAAAAAGTACCCAGTGGTTGCTTCAATCATAAAAAAAGGATTAAATTCCATTTCATTAAAAGAAATTGCTGATTTTAGAAAAAAATGGTTTGAAAAAGATTTAAAAAAATCATTAAAAGATTTGCAGTCTAAGGTTACAGCGCTAAATAATAAAGAAATATCTTGGATCAAAAAAAATAATATCATTAAAGTTGCTGTTTTAATGAATACCAAACCATATGACATGAAAGATAAAAACAATAAACATTTTGGATTTCATATGGATATGATTAATCTGATTAATAAAAAAGTCAATACAAATATTGTCTTGGTTCCTTTTAAGAGATGGAAAGATGCATTTAATGAGGCAATCGAAGGAAAAGTACACTCAATAGCCTATTTAAGCTGGTCAAGACAAAGAGAAGAAAAATACTTCAACTACTCTTCTGCCTATAATTTTACCTCTTTTAAAGTAGTAGTCAAAAAAAACAATCAAGACAATATCACAATAAAATCTCTTGCTAATAAAAAAATAGCAATAAGAGAACATTCTATTAGCTCAAAAATCATACAAGAGAAAAGCCCCTCAGCAGAACAAATATTAGTAAAAACTGCGCAAGACTCCTACAAAAGCGTATCAAAAGGTAAAACATATGCAACACTAATAGCAGGACCAAATGAAGAAGATCTTAAGAGATATAACTTAAAAGTTGCAACAGAAATATATCACAAAGCGGGAGATATACACATAGGAACCAATAAAAAATATCCCGAAGTTGCATCTATCATTCAAAAAGGGTTAGATTCTCTTAGCTTAGCACAAATGGCAGATTTACGAAAAAAATGGTTTATTGATTATGTGACACCAAGTATCAATGAAAAAAATCTGCAGCTTACTAAAGCTGAAAGTAATTGGTTAAAAACACACAACACGATAAAAGTAGGTATTCAAGACAATTGGGCACCATTAAATTATGTAGATGATTTTGGAAACCCAAAGGGATTAGGTGTTGACTTCATAAAACTGTTAAATAAAAAACTCAATGGTGTTTTAAAAATATATCCAGATAGTTTTAAAAGTAATCTTCAAAAGGTTAAAAATAAAAAACTAGATGCAATGTTGGACATAACTCCCACATTACCAAGAGAAGAATTTTATCACTTTACTTCACCATATATAACTATACCAAAAGCTATAGTCACGCAAAAAAATTCAAAAATATACTATAAAAATGAACAGATGTTATTTGATAAAAAAGTTGCAATTGAAAAAGGCTATTTAACTTCAAAAATACTAAAAAAAATTGCACCTGGCGTTAGTATAGTCGACTATGAGAATACTGCTGATGCGCTTGATGCTGTATCAAGAGGCGTTGTAGATGCTTATGTTGGAA
>ENA-ORXI01003531-ORXI01003531.1-sediment-metagenome-genome-assembly--contig:-NODE-3531-length-10469-cov-20.996151_pt1 | contig 10469 bp, 9 predicted proteins | sample MGYA00237861_ERZ511468 | MGnify/ENA primary metagenome ERZ511468 (study PRJEB26299, sample SAMN06266213) | sediment metagenome | isolation source: Hudson Canyon methane seep mesocosm | place...
CGTAAATTATTTGCTGGCAAAGGGCTTTTACCTTTAACAGACTTAATATGGATTTCCTTAACTTCTCCGTTATCTATGATGATCTCGCCTTTTGATTTTAGCTATTGAGTGGTTTGTATGGTGCTAATTTATCTTTTAATTTCTGACTTTGGCTTGGATGCAATCTGCCTAACTGACCAATTTTAGTACAACTGCTCACCTCCCTCTTTTCAAAAAAGGGGACTGAACGCTTACAATTAATTATGTATTAACCTAATTTCCACATGGCATCCAACTGCCGAGGCATATTTTCGAAGAGTAGATATTGATGGGGAATGTTGTTTATTTCCACCTCCAGCTTCTAATCTCGCAACCGCCGGTGTTTTTGTTCCCATACGACAAGCCACTTCTGCTTGAGTAAGGCCTGCATTCATTCGAGCCGCCAATAATTCATCGAAAAGTGAAAATTCTTCTTCTAACAAATCATATTCTGCTTTAACTTCTCGATTGCTTAATAATTTATTTTTAAGTTCTTCATGTGTCAACATTTGCTTTTACCTCATTCATTCGCGAGATAGCTACTTTGAGTTCTTTTGAAGGTGTATGCTGTGTTTTCTTAATAAAAGAGTGCAACATAACAATACGTTTATTAACTAGAGTGCAGTAAAAGACCCTACCAATACCTTCTTTGGATTTCATTCGCATTTCAAATAAACCATCTTTCATTGCTCTTGTATGAGGCATTCCGAGGTTAGCTCCATAAATACGCATTCTTTCAGTAAGATGAATATATCTAGCCTGAATTCCAATAGGTAAAGCTGATATTTCCTCTTGAAGTGCTTCGCTATAATAGATGATTTCCCATTTCATCTAACAATATTAACGTATTTGTTAATAATTTCAAGAAAAATTATCTGGAATATCATTAATATAATGACGAAGAGTATCCCTCTTTCTTAATCAATCCGTTGTTTCAAGCACTGACTTTTTCTTCGATTTCCTTTCCTTCCACAGCCCATCCGTAGAAAAACAATCCCAGCCCCATTTCAGCCAGTTTAATAATGAAACAGCTAGCCATAATGACCAAATCAGCATCATTATGCGATATGTCATTAAGGGTACTGAAATAATAGTGGCTGTAGGTAATTGACTATTGCTTCTATCCTGATACCAATTGAGATTAAAGGCAGAAGATTGATTACCTGCAATCTGCATATCTGGAGAACCTAGTAGCCCCTGTTGAACTGCAACAAAAAGTAACAGTAATGAAACCAGTGTCAACAAACCTAAACCAATTTGAATGACATTAAAATAGCCTGCATCAACTATTTGTTTTTTAGCTCTTATTCCTAATCCAATTAACCAACAAACCACACATAGTGCTGCCGCAACAGGAATTTGACTTAAGCCGATTAATAATAAAAACCAATGCCAGTGCTTTAGTGGCGTGATTGGTAATTTTCCCAGGCCAAATGAAATGACGGCTATAACGATAAGAACACCCCAAAACAGAACGGCAGGGCCAAATTGTGGACCCGAGGTAAATAATACCCATCTGTCATGGCCTAATATTAATTTTAAATGGTTATTAACACTAGCAATACCTAGATTTATAGACGCCGTGGTAAAAACAGCAGATTGTTCTTTGGCTTGATGCCAAGTCAAAGAAATAGTCTGCTTTCCAGGCTTAAGCGGCAAAGTAACTTGTGCTTGTTTCTGGCGTATAGGTTGTGTTTTTCCATTAATTTTAACGGATTGTAACTGAACCTGCTTAGGCAAAGTAATAGTATGTTGTGAGCCTTTTGAGCTTCTTATACTTAAACTTAATTCCGTTTCTAATGAACGTTTCCCCGGTTTGCTGATTAAATCGGTTCTATCAATAGTAACCGTTGCACCTTTAACTGCTTTAGGACGGGTAATCTGTAAACTCAACTTTTCACCAGGATAAGGACGCCATTCAGGTATCCATTGCCCTTGGTCTTGATGATGAACAACGGCGAGACCTGATGATTCAATATGCCAGGTTGAGCTGGCATTAACACGCCATAACTCAGTCCATTTTGATGTATTTGTCGCCAGCAACTCAATATGTTCCGATTTTTTTATCACAGACTGCCATTGAAAACTTTGCTGTCTGGGCAACATATTCACCTGTACATGATTATCTTTAAGCTTAATTTTATCAGTGGTTACTGATTCATTATTAAGCAGGGGGATAGCCAGGGAAACAGCTGAGTCATTATTGGAAAGCCGGACAACACGGGTAGTTACATACCAATCTAACCCTAGATTCAAGGTTCTTTCAACTTGAATAAACGCAGGTAAAACACCCGGTTGCAATTTTTGCTGGTCAGACTGTTGCTGTTGAACCGTTTTTAGGCGAGAAAAAACCAGTTGCTTATCTGTTTGTGCATTTTTCCGTATCCCATCGACAATCCAGCCTTTTGCCTCTACAGTAGTTCGATGTGGACTCAAACTTAAGGGTAAGAAAAACTTGTGATTAACGGGATTAAGTCCTTGTAACTCGATACTATGCAGACCTTTCTCAAGGCTTATCCATAATTCATTTTGACGAGTTCTCATTAATCCTTGAGCGGGTTTACCATCAACTATTACCGTGTTAGGAAACCACTGCCCTAATTTAGCAGGCAAGGGGATAGCAACAGCCTGTTGAGCATGTACCTTTAAACTTAAGGACAGTTTCGACTCGGATATAGCCACGTGCATGGAAGCTATTTGCGCGCAACTAGGTAGACATTCAGGTGCTTGTAACAGCTTACTTTTAAGTTGATCAAGCAATGGCTGATCAGGAAAGTTTGCCGAGACATCTTGTGCTGGCAGGCTTAAAAAAGGAACCACAATAAGCCAACTTAACAGTACTTTAGGAAACTGGATTTTTTTGTTTACCAGTCCAAACATTAACAAAGATAAAATTAATACCAGTAACACCGTTAAGAAGTTTAATAGCATAGTTAGCCTCGGTGATAAGTACCAAAAATTAATTTGTTGCTGACTATCAACAGTACCATTCCATGATAAATTAAGCTTTGTCCATTGCCATTGTGGCAAACCGGGCCCCGTTTGAATATTAGCATCAGGATCAATCCTTTCAAATTGAACCCGTTTTCTTGCCGCTTGTTTTAAAGGTCGTGAAGAAGGACTGCTTAATGCACGCATTTTAGAGACCGATGCATCTGATGCAATAAGTGCTTGTTCAACTTGAGGTTCCATAGCATCAATACCTCCGTATTGAGCTGATGATATTTTATGCCATTGTTTTTCTAATTGTGGATATAGCCCCATCCTAACTTGATCTACCATAAATGGGATAACGATAATAATTAAGCTTAACCAGCAAAAATTTCGATACCATGTCAGTATTTTCTTAAACACACCCTCCGGCAAGACCCTAATTAAAGCAATAGCCGCTAAAATATTTAACCAGATAAAATGAGGTGAATTCGCCTCATGCCAAATAAGTGTTAACGTAATTAAGGCAAAAATCCCCCAATACAATGTCCATAAACGACTAATGGCTAATGAAGCAATTAAAACCAGAAATAAATCTAATAGTGTCCATTGCGATATCCAGCTTTGCGGTACATTATCAACACCACTGACTGCTAATAACCGCCAGCCAGGTGGTATATTGAGTTCTCCTCTGACTTGATGAAAATTTTGCTGCCAACCCACTGCACTTAATTGGCTTATATCCCCTTTTATGCGGCTATCTGCTTGTACGTTAATCTGACCTTGACGAACTTCAATACCTTGCTGGTTTGTGGAGTGTGATGTTGTAATTAATTGATTTTGACCATTAAGATTAACCTGACCTAATTGCAATTCCGGTAAAGCATTTAAGCGCCAGCCTTGTGTCATTTTTCCACTGATACGGTCACTAACTGTATAAGCTCCACCATCAAAATCTAACCAAAATTGACGTGATAATTTAAGTTGATTGGGTTCTGGTTCTGGGTCCCCTCGTCTAATTACTTTAAAGCCCATGCTATCCCCTTGTTTAACTAAATAAGCAGGCAGGTTTTTCCATGCTCTGGGAATATTTGTTTGACTAGGGTCAATAGTTTTCAGGTTTTGAACTTCAACCACCCTCAAAAAAGGCATGGCATTAAAAGACCATGTTTCCGTTTTAGGCCATTGTTTATCATCAATAGCCAGCTTAATTTCTGACACAGCCTGCGGGTATCGGGCATTCAGCTCAACATGCCATCGCCCGGGGCGTACTTGCATTAATAAACTACCATCCGCTTCTATTCTTGCTGGCAAAGGGCTTTTTAAAGAAACAGGGATAAAATCTTTTAATAGCGCATAAGGTAAGGAGATCTCACGCTGGTTACCAGAAACTTCAAGTTCAAAATAACTAATCAGCTGCAAGGGTACTTTATCAACCACTTGTCTAAAAACCTGCAAATCGACCTTGTTTTCAATACTTTTCGGTTTTTTATGTCCTAGATCACTTTCTTTTAACCAAACCATATTATTTTTTATGGTTGGATAAGGGATATTTTTATCATTAATGCTTAGCTGGAATAGACCTGTATTTTTCGGAATCGCTAAATTCTCAGGAATGTAATCCCAGAAAAACTGACCACTAATATTATAGTTACCAGCACCGAGTTTAATGCTCGGTTTGCCCTGCTTATTCAAAACGATGGCCGATTTATTATTAATAGTTACGTTTTGGGGCCAGTGTGCTTTATTACCCGGTAATATAACCCAGCTTTCATTATTAACCTGCCACCGGCTTGTAAACCTAGCCTGCTTAGCATTGAGTTCTAAAGATAATTTTCCTGGCCAGCTACAATGCTTTTGTTGAAAGTTATTGTAAAAAAAAGGGCATTGATATGTTTTTTCATCTTGTAATACCCAGTTTACCCAAGGCCTTAACGGCTCAGGTATATCTTTGGCAGCTATTGCTGTCGCAAAAGATACTGAAATATGCAAAATTAGGGTTATGAATAAGAGAAAGCGGGGCATAATCAATTCCTGAAATATTAGGACTTAGTAAGTTTAGTTGCTAATTTTTAAAAAAACAGTAACTTGCTTGACTTTCTTTTGATTAACACTTAAAAAGGATGGCTTAAAAATAATAATTTTTACTTGGGATCTGCTGACTTTATTTACTCAGTAAACCTAGGTCAATCATAGAGAGGAAAAAATGTCTTTGCTAGATACCATTAAAAGTTTCTTTAATAATATTACTGCTGAAAACAAACCCGAAGAAGAAATATCAAATGTTTCAGCACCACCTGTTGTAAAACCAAAATCAGTACAAACTGAAGTCGTTGAAAAAGTCGAAGAAGTTGTAGAGGAGATTGCAGAAGTTGCTGAAAAAGTAGCTGAAGAAGTCTCAGAAGCGGTTGAGCACGTTGTAGAAGATGTCGCCGAAATTGTTGAACAAGTAGTACAAACCACAACTGCCGCGTTTAAAGGTTCGACAGAAACAACAAACAGCGTAAAAATTCCTGAAGATTCAACATTAAGACGCCACTTTATCTCTATGGTAAAAGCAGAAATTGAAGCGGATATGTCACCTAGACCAGAAGATTCAACTTTAAAACGTCATTATGATGCATTAGTTGCTGCAGAACTTGATAAACGTTTGGGCTGATTAATACCCAGTAATAATATAGTATATGGGTACGGGGTTTTAGTCTGCATTTTATAAATGTAAGCTTAAAGCCTGCGTCCCTTATGATAATTTCCAGTACGGATTATCATCAAACTCTACTACCCATTCATCCAATATTTTCTCAGATATTATGAGCATCAAGTAGCCTGTATGGAGCTTAGCGTAATACGGGAATTCGATAATGGTAAACCCCGTATTCCTCTGGGTTGCATACGGGCTACCGCTTTTTAACTACCGCAACTTGGGTTAATATCCTCTGCTGGTGTTGGAACATTTAGATATAATATTCTGTCATCACCAGCTAAATGACCTTCATCTATTGTAGTAGTCAATGGATCATCAACTATATAAGTATCGATATCAGCATTAGAAAGCCCCAGACCACTTCCTCGCCCAGCAGATACTAAACGAGCACAATAACTTTCATTTGAGGTTATATCCCATTCATTACCACAATCTGCTTGACTAACTACTTGCATAACAAAAGGTCGTCCCCAGCCATCAAGAACAACTGCATGACCATCATCTAAAGCAAAGTTAGTAAATTTAGTATCTTTAAAATTAGTCGATAATTGATTTACATTATTTGTGTCTAATATAAGGCTATTTTGTAGGTAAGGTCCTCGCCAGCCTACTTGGCTATCAATATCAAAAGTTGACCAGCCATTTTTATCAAACAAATAGTGCAAGCTAAAATCAGTGCCAACGGTTGAGCCTGTTTTACTTACGGGGAAATATCCTAGCGTATCTATATAATACCTATCCATAATGACTTTTTTAATATTTGCCATGGACACATCAGTAGCATCACATAAAGCTTTACTACTTGTGCCACCCATATATGGAAGAGCCAACCCAGCAAGTCCAATTAAAATTAATAATACGACTGTTAACTCAATCAATGTCATGCCTTTTTGGTATATACCTTGCATCTGCATTCCTAATCTATTGTTTATTATGATACTAAAGAGCCAATTAAGGCATCCAGCTCAGTACGGTTAACCGGGCCAATATTTTTCCAGATAATATGTCCATCAGCTGAAATCAAAAAGTGAGTTGGGGTCATACTTACACCCCCAAAAGCCTTGGCGTAATTACCTTGCTTGTCGTAAATCACCTTATAAGGCAATGGCTTTTTCTGGCTTATGGCTTGTACGGCAGGTAAGGAGTCATACGATAAAGCTACGGCTAAAGTCGTATAGCCTTGTGCTTGATATTTATTATGCAAAGCTATCAAGTCATCAATTTCCATTAAACATAAACCGCAACTGCTGGCCCAAAATGTGACTAATACCGGCTTACCTTGTAAAGCCTGTAAATCAATACGTTCACCCGTTAAAGTCATCATATTTAACTCAGGTGCCATCGGTGCAGGTTTTAGCCAATATTGCCAGGCATTTGCACCAGCCAGTGCAAGTATAAAAATCACGCTTATTGTTATTTTTGTTTTAGTCATTATTTATCGTTTCTATAACTCATTTTCATGAGTATTCAAATTGTAGCCCGTATGTAACGAAGTGGAATACGGGAATCCTGCGCATAGATCAACCTGTATTACGCAAGCTTCATACAGGCTACCTTTCTCCAAAGCTTTGCTGGCTATCAACATATTGAGCTCCCCAGTTTTGTGCCAATTGGCCTTTTTCGACAAATTGATGAAATGAAGAATAAGGCCAATCATCTACCGATTTAACCCAGCCGTGTTTGACCGGGTTGTAGTGAATATAATCAATATGATGGTGCAAATCTGATTCATTACGAATGGTATGTTCCCAATAACGCGATTGCCACAGATTATATTCACCCCTATTATTTTTATGTAATGCAACGCCAGATTTAATTAACGTATGAGTAAATCGGGCTTTAATCGCCCGCCACCGACCAGCATAATTATCATCACCCGTGGGTAATCGCCATAAACAATGTAAATGTTCAGGCAGAATCACAATCGCAATCATTTCAAACGGTTGTTGTTTTTTTACATAAGCAAATGATTCCCTTAATGCATCAATGTAGATAGTCAAAATATTTGATTGTCGATTTTTAAGCGTCACCGTAAAAAAATACGTCCCGCCTTTAATATAAACACGCCGATAATCAACCATAAGCCCTCAATAATATATACCCATCACATGTAGCCCGTATGGAACGCAGTGGAATACGGGGGGTTGTATTATCGGTTCCCCCGTATTCCGCAAAGCTCCATACGGGCTACTTGCTTCCCTAATACCATTAATTCTCATTCCCACGTTCTACGTGGGAATGAGGTGTAACTCATTTTTATTGCACTCAAATTGTAGCTCGTATAAAACGCAGTGGAATACGGGGTTACCAACTTATACTTGTAATTTTTTTTCGAGGAATGACTATTAAATCTATAGAATTTCTTACTAATTTACCTGCGGTATTAATGCATTCGGATATTGTTAAATTATCACACATACCATTATCTAAAAGCTCTGAAGCAGGACTAGTAGTAGGTGTAATACCTCCATCAGCATTCTCACAGTCATTTTTATTTAACCCTGAACATGAAGCTGGGTAGATATCAGTATCAGTACTATAGTTTTTCGCTAAAAAAATACTGATATTGCCAATAGATAAATTACTTACAAGATTTAATGTTGCGCTATCTTTAAACCCCGAAAAAATTATACTTTGTGTTTTACCATTCTCTTGCACAGAGGCACTATCACTGAATATTGTTTTTTGAGCACCATTATTGATATATTTAATTTCCATAACAATATCATTTATTTCAAAAGTAGCTTCTTTAGTTCCAAAGAGTAATTGCATAGGTAATGATTTTGAGCAGCTTGGCGTCCCATTGAAATTAGAATTTATTCCTCCTGCCGTTGTATCTGTACAAGTATCGTAATCAAAAAAACACGACTCATTCCAATTGCCACCAATATCTCTGCATGATTGACTATCACCAAATTCACAAAAATTTGGACTAACACAAACTCCAGCGCTTGAGTCCCAGTTACCACCTGCTTTCCGGCATGTTGCCAAATTTAGTGGATAAGAGCCTAGGGGATTTCCCCCAGAATCATTGCATTTTGCTAGATCTTCAATATCACAAATTAAGCATTTACCCTGTTCAAAAATACCACCCGCACCCTCACACTCTTTAATAGTAAAAGAATTACAATCATTTGCAGCTGTCACTTCATTACAAGTAGTATCAGTACTTGTTGTATATTTTTCTCTCCACGTACCTCTTGCAAGTTGACATGATTGCTCCGAAAGAAAATGACAAGTTTCCCATCGACCAGCTCTAAGGTCAGTTCCTCGTTCTTTTTTACAAAATTGACTAGCATCTCCTTTTTTTAACTTACAGTAGTTAAAACTATTAGCAGATACCCAGTCGCCACCCAAGGCAGCTCCAGTTGTAGCAATACATGTTGCTTCGTCTACATTACAACTGCTCTTCCATGCACCTCCAGATGTAATACACAAGCTTCTATCTGAGACTATATTGGTTAAGGGCACATTGAAATTAACTTGAATACCACTTGAAAAATCAACTACCCAATCATCATTTCTAATAGAAGGTAATATTGTTGCAATTGGATAATCAGCATCATACCCAGTATCAGAAGAATTAAGAGCCCCCCCATTTTTGCCACTACTTTGGATTGCTAAGTCTTCAAAAAAACCATCTGAATCACTATCCGTACCTCCAAAATACCAGCCATAATTATGATCTGTAAAAACTGTAGATGATGCTTCACTCCCCCAACCATCAGAAAATGCATTAGGCTTATAATCGGGTTTTTGTACTGTCAAGTAAGGACCTTTCCATCCAGAACTTTGCTGAATCCAAGTTCCATTTGGTGTTTTAGTAGTACACCATGAGTTAGGGGTTACACCTGTAGCACCAGAAATTCCAGACGAGTCAGGTGTATTATCTGAAATTCTATAATCATCATCACAATAATTCTGCACCAACAATTCCTGAATATTCCTCGGCAACCGCCCCATATCAGCCACAAACCCCGAAATATCAGGCTGTCCATTTATCAATACATCAGGTCGTCCAATAATCGCTCGCTTAATTTTTTCATAACGATCTTTAGTGACTTCATACCGTCCTTGAAAAGCAAAGTCTTTGGTAAAGTCCAAAGTTACGGATGCTAAAGCGACTAATATCAGCATTACGACTAATACTTCAACTAAAGTAAAACCTGTTTGCTTGTTAATAATTTTCAAATCCATAGTGTTTTATCATTAAACATTTGTAATTGTGGGGGGAGGGTCAACTTTGTTGCAATCGTTATATAAAGCAATATATATACCGTGTATTAGTCTTTTGAAGCTGTCATTATCAACCTTGTTTAAAACAAGGTCTTATGCCGCACCAACAACTAGATACATTCATTACTAATTTGGCTTACATGACATTTGCTTGTCAATGACTTTAAATTTTTGATTCACTACTTTTATTTATTAATCTATGTTAAATAACGCAAATTTAATGGGCTATTTAACCCATACCAACACTAACATTCAAAATCTGCTGGTTGACATGAATTATAGTTGCGTAGTTTTTTTATGCTACGAAAATAATTAATCGGGGCTTGCTACGACGTAAGTATTCAGCTCCCTAGCTTTTAAATGATGGGTTTCGTTCCTCTACCCATCAAACAACTTTAATGTAACGAGGGTCTGAATAAATATGCTACGACTATCTTGACTAGTCTAAAGAAATAATAATTACTTATAAACAACCCAGTATTTTTAAAAATTAGATTAAATTTATATAGTTTGATGCTATCCTAAATCAATAGCTTTCTACCTCATGGCAATCACATGACTCTCGACGTTTATCTTTCAA
>ENA-ORXI01003534-ORXI01003534.1-sediment-metagenome-genome-assembly--contig:-NODE-3534-length-10463-cov-30.126998_pt1 | contig 10463 bp, 9 predicted proteins | sample MGYA00237861_ERZ511468 | MGnify/ENA primary metagenome ERZ511468 (study PRJEB26299, sample SAMN06266213) | sediment metagenome | isolation source: Hudson Canyon methane seep mesocosm | place...
GTTTTAACAGTTGATTTACATGCTGATCAAATACAGGGATTTTTTGATATACCTGTTGATAATGTATACGCCTCCCCTTTACTTTTGGGTGATGTCTGGCGTCAAAAATATAAAGATTTAATTGTAGTCTCTCCTGATGTAGGTGGAGTAGTGAGAGCGAGAGCTTTAGCTAAGCGTTTGGATGATGCGGACTTAGCAATTATAGATAAGCGTCGGCCGATGGCGAATGTTGCTGAGGTCATGCATATAATCGGTGATGTAAGTGGTAAAACTTGCATCATGATAGATGATTTAGTCGATACAGCCGGCACTCTTTGTAGTGCAGCAGCAGCCTTAAAGAAACAAGGCGCTGTTAAAGTTGTAGCGTATTGTACGCATCCGGTACTTTCGGGAGCGGCAATTGAAAATTTACGTCATTCAGTATTAAATGAATTAATTGTAACAGATACGATTCCACTGAGTGATGAAGCGGTTAAGTTAGGCAAGATTCGACAATTAAGTGTTGCGGATATGCTAGCTGAAACCATTAGAAGGATTGCAGCCGGCGAATCAGTTAGTTCGCTGTATGTTGATTAATAATTTTAAGTTATTTGTTGGGTGTGGAGAATTAGATGTCTAGCGTTTTTGAATTTGATGTAGTAAGTCGAGTAAAATCGGGTACAGGGGCTGCGAAAGCAACTCGTCGTAAAGGGTCTATTCCTGCTGTTATATATGGCGGTTCTGATGAGCCTGAAATGATTGAGTTAAATGCTAATGAAGTCAGTAAAAGCTTGCAAAATGAGGCGGTTTATTCGCACATTTTACAGCTGAATATTGGCGGCAAAGTGCAAAATGCAATCTTAAAAGATTTGCAAAGACACCCAGCTAAAGATATTGTTATTCATATGGATTTTATGCGTGTGAATATGAACGAAAAAATTAAAGTACATGTGCCTTTACATTTTATTAATGAAGCAACATCGGTAGGTGTTAAAGAAGGCGGTGTTGTGACGCATTCTATGGTTGAGGTGGAAATTTCATGCTTACCTGCTAATTTACCTGAGTTTATTGAAGTTGATTTGGCTAATGTTGAGTTAGGTGGTTCTGTTCACTTAGCTGAATTAGTCGTATCTGAAGGTGTTGAGATATTAGCATTAACACATGGCGAAGATCATAATCTTCCTGTTGCTCAAATTGTTAAAACTAGAATTGCTGCTTCAGAAGACGATGATGAAGTTGCAGGTGAAACAGAAGCGGATACTGCTGCTGAGTAAATGATTAGGTTAATTGTTGGGCTAGGAAATCCTGGTGCAAAGTATAAAAAAACCCGGCATAATGTCGGGTTTTTGCTTTTAGATGAACTGGCAAAAAATAGCGGCAAAGAGTTTGTGTCTCAGGTTAAATTTCACGGCCATATAGCTGAAATTAATCAAGGTATGGATAAGCTCTATTTGTTAAAGCCCAGTACTTTTATGAATCGTAGTGGTCAGGCTGTGTCTTCTTTAATGAAGTATTATAAAATTTCTGCAGAAGAAGTATTGGTTGTACATGATGAATTAGATTTTGAAGTAGGTACTTTAAAAGTTAAAAAATCAGGCGGTCATGGCGGACATAATGGTTTGCGGGATATTATTGCCAGTCTTGGAACTAAAGAGTTCTCAAGAATAAGGATTGGTATTGATAGGCCTGCGGCGGGAAAAAATGTTGCAGATTACGTGTTGTCAGATTTTTCTAAGTCTGATTTACAAAGCATCACAGCGCTATTTGACTATTTTGAACAAGATTTTCCTATATGGTTTAATGACGGTTATGATGCCTTTGTACAGCAGATACATTCACATTAAATAGTTTTATTAAAAATAAAGCTTGCTGTATTAAAATATATACCATATAATATTCTTTCTGAATTGGAGGGGTTCCCGAGCGGCCAAAGGGATCAGACTGTAAATCTGACGGCTCTGCCTTCGGAGGTTCGAATCCTCCCCCCTCCACCATTTCAGAATAAAAAAAAGGATTCCGCGGGTGTAGTTCAATGGTAGAACTCCAGCCTTCCAAGCTGATCACGTGGGTTCGATTCCCATCACCCGCTCCAATAGAAACAATCAGCGCCCATATAGCTCAGAGGTAGAGCACTTCCTTGGTAAGGAAGAGGTCACCGGTTCAAGTCCAGTTATGGGCTCCAATTGGTCAAATGGAATGCCCTGGAGATGGTTGATTATTTCAAATATGCAATAATTTAGACAGAAATGTATTAATTAAAGCAAAAATCATTGAGTAAGTAATTACTCTCTTATAAAAAGAAGCTTAATGCGTGTTAGGTCAGTGGCTCAATTGGTAGAGCAGCGGTCTCCAAAACCGCAGGTTGCGGGTTCGAGTCCCTCCTGGCCTGCCAACTCGCATTAAATTATTAATTCTATACGTCCTCAAAAAAAATCATAAAATGAATACTCAGGCAAAGCAAGCTACATCTGGCTTAGATGTACTTAAATATTTTTTGTCTCTTGTACTAGCAAGTGCCGGAGTGGTTGCTTTTTATTATTTCTCAGAATATTCTCAACTATATAGAGTTTTGGGTGTAGTAGGCATCGTAATAGTTGCATTAGCAATGATGGCTTCAACAGCAGTTGGAAGACATTCGTGGTTATTTGCACAGGAAGCACGACAAGAAGTAAGAAAAGTTGTGTGGCCTTCTCGTTCAGAAACAACACAAACAACATTGATGGTCTTCGCTATGGTGATCATTGTGGGGCTTATCTTATGGGTATTAGATATGTTCTTGTTTTGGGCAATAACATCGTTAACAACAGGTTAAGAGGTTCATAAAGGATGGCTATTCGTTGGTATGTGGTGCATGCATATTCAAATTATGAGAAAAAAGTTAAACAATCTCTTGAAGAAAAAATAGAAAGAGAAGGTTTACAAGAATTTTTTGGTAAGATTCTTGTTCCAACAGAAGAAGTTGTTGAAATGAGATTAGGCCAGCAAAGAAAAAGCGAAAGAAAGTTTTTTCCAGGTTATGTTTTAGTACAAATGGAATTGACGGATGAAACATGGCATCTCGTTAAAAATGAACCCCGTGTTCTTGGGTTTATTGGTGGAACATCAGAAAAACCGGCTCCTATTTCAAGTAAAGAAGCAGAGTTAATTTTAAATAGAGTAGAAGAAGGGGTTAATAAACCTCGTCCGAAGATTTTATTTGAAGTCGGCGAAGTGGTACGTATTAATGAAGGACCCTTTAAAGATTTTAATGGTGAAATTGAAGAAATTAACTACGAAAAGAATAAATTACGTATTTCAGTATTAATTTTTGGTAGAGCAACACCAGTAGAGCTTAACTTTAATGAAGTAGAAAAAAGTTAATATAAATTAAATAGCATTACAATGGTCCTCGTCAATGTTAATTGATGGGGATTTTTTATCTATGGGGAGCTGAAAAGCGCTTTACCCAAATAGGAGTTAATCATGGCTAAAGAAGTCACAGCATATATAAAACTGCAAGTGAAAGCAGGTGAAGCAAACCCAAGTCCACCAGTAGGTCCAGCACTAGGACAACACGGTGTTAATATCATGGAGTTTTGTAAAGCATTTAATGCAAAAACTCAAGATGTAGAAAAAGGCTTGCCTATCCCTGTTGTTATTTCTGTTTACAGTGATAGAAGTTTTACGTTTATCACTAAAACACCGCCTGCGTCTATTTTATTGAAAAAAGCAATGGGTGTTGATAAAGGAAGTAGTACGCCGAATACTGTAAAAATTGGTACGGTGACACGTGCTCAATTGGAAGAAATTGCGACTACCAAAATGGCAGATTTGAATGCGACAAATATGGATGCAGCTGTAAAAATTATTGCAGGTAGTGCTCGTAGCATGGGCCTTAATGTGGAAGAACTATAATGGCAAAGTTATCTAAAAAAGCAAAAATTGCTAATGAAAAAGTTGATTCTGAGCGTCAGTATTCGTTTACTGAAGCCGTTGATATCTTAAAAGAATTAGCAACTGCAAAATTTTCAGAATCAATTGATTTGAGCGTTAATTTAGGAATTGATGCTAGAAAGTCTGATCAAAATGTTCGTGGCGCCACTGTATTGCCTAAAGGTTCAGGTAAAACAGTACGTGTTGCTGTTTTTACACAAGGTCCTAATGCGGAAGCAGCTAAAGAAGCGGGTGCCGATATTATCGGTATGGATGATTTAGCAGCAGAAGTTAAAAAAGGCGAAATGGATTTTGATGTGGTTATCGCATCACCTGATGCAATGCGTGTTGTTGGGCAGTTAGGTCAAATTTTAGGCCCTAGAGGTTTGATGCCTAACCCTAAAGTAGGGACTGTGACACCTGATGTAGCAACGGCTGTTAAAAATGCTAAAGCAGGTCAAGCAAGATACCGTACTGATAAGGCTGGAATCGTTCATTGTTCAGTGGGTAAAATTAGTTTTTCTGCTGAAGATATTCAGGAAAACTTAGAAGCGGTTGTTGCTGATATCGTGCGTGCTAAACCTAGTGCAGCGAAAGGTATTTATCTAAAGAAGATTAGCCTATCGACAACAATGGGTCCAGGCATAACGTTAGATCAATCAAGTTTATCGCTAAAAGCTTAATTTTTTGGTTGCCACTCAGTTGGTAGCCATCAAAGACCGTAGGGGCGTGAGCTTAAATAAACCTACGTAGATGGGAGTTTGAACTAATTTTATTAGTGAAAAATTCATGGGTGCATCTCAAAAATGAGATGTGGTGTAAAAATCTGATGATTATCAGAAAAAACGGAGAACATTGTGGCCTTAGCATTAGATGGCAAAAAAGCTGTCGTAGAAGAAGTTGCCCAATATGTCGCTAAAGCACATTCTGCTGTTGCAGCTGAGTATCGTGGACTTACGGTTGCTGAATTAACGCAGTTACGTAATGTGGCACGAGAAACAGGTGTTTATTTACGTGTTGTAAAAAACACGTTAGCAAGACGTGCTGTAGCAGGAACTGAATTTGAATGTATGCAAGATAAAATGGTTGGACCATTAATCTTTGCTTTTTCAATGGAAGATCCTGGTTCTGCAGGACGTTTAATTAATGACTTTGCTAAAACTAATAATAAGCTAATTGCTAAAATCGTATCGATTGATGGTCAAGCTTATGATGGGTCTGAATTAGCACGATTAGCTAAATTACCAACCCGTGACCAAGGTATTAGTATGGTTATGGCATTAATGTTAGCACCTGTAGAAAAACTAGCGCGTACTTTACTTGCTCTTAAAGAGTCTCGTGGAGAAGGTGAAGTTGCAGAAGTAACAGAAAGTGAAGCAGAAGCAGTTGCTGAATAAGCATTCATTTAACATCAGTTTACAACCAATTATTTAGAGGAATATCGAATGGCAATCTCACAAGAAGATATCTTGGAAGCAGTATCTAACATGACTGTTATGGAAATCGTTGATTTAATCTCAGCGATGGAAGAAAAATTTGGCGTTTCTGCAGCAGCTGTTGCAGCCGCTCCAGCAGGTGGCGATGCAGCAGGTGCTGCTGAAGAACAAACTGAATTTGATGTTGTTATGACATCATTTGGTTCAAATAAAGTTGCTGCAATTAAAGCGGTACGTGCAATTACAGGTTTAGGCTTGAAAGAAGCTAAAGGCGCTGTTGAAGGTTGCCCTACTGCATTAAAAGAAGGCGTAAGTAAAGCCGAAGCTGAAGAAGTGAAAGCAACTTTAGAAGAAATTGGTGCGACTGTCGAAATTAAATAATTTTGACCTAATATCTTTAGGTAATACCTGTAAGATGGGCTGGTGATTACATAAGTAGTCATCGGCCTTTTACTGTTTATAATACCCTGAATTCAATACTACTCTTGAAAAAGGATACGGAAAGTAATATGGCCTACTCTTTTACTGAAAAAAAACGTCTTAGAAATAATTTTGGAAAAGCAAATGAAGTGCTTGATGTACCTTATTTACTTGAGACACAAATAAATTCATATGCAAGTTTTTTGCAAACAGGCTTAACGCCATCCAAACGCAAAAATGTGGGTTTACATGCTGCGTTTTCAAGTGTATTTCCGATTGTAAGTCATTCAGGATATGCTGTATTAGAATATGTTAAATACCGGTTAGGTGATCCTGTTTTTGATGTACGGGAATGTCAGCAACAAGGAGCGACTTATGCTGCCCCTTTACGTGTTATAGCCCGTTTAGTTATTTATGATAAAGACGCGCCAGGTAGTACTAAAGTTGTTAAAGATATAAGAGAACAAGAAGTTTATATGGGCGAGTTGCCTTTAATGACAGACAATGGAACGTTTGTAATTAATGGGACAGAGCGAGTCATTGTCTCGCAGCTGCATCGTAGCCCCGGTGTATTTTTTGATCATGATAAAGGTAAAACACATTCATCAGGAAAACTCCTGTTTAATGCTCGTGTTATTCCTTATCGTGGTTCATGGTTAGATTTTGAATTTGATCATAAAGATTGTGTTTTTGTCCGTATAGATCGTCGTCGTAAGATTCCTGCAACGATTTTATTACGAGCTTTAGGCTTCGATAACGAAGACATGATTAAAATTTTCTTTGAGACCAATAGTTTTGTATTAGGTCAAGATAAGATTTTACTAAATTTAATTCCAGATAGACTGAAAGGCAGTATTGCTAGCTTTGATATTGCACATGATGGGACGGTTTATGTCGAAGAAGGCGGACGGATTACCGCTAAACATGTGCGTAAAATGGAAAAAGCGGGCGTTAAGCAATTAGAAGTGCCTAGAGATTATCTGTATGGCTGTGTGTTAAGTCATAATATTATTGATGAATCAACGGGTGAGCTTGTTGCCAACGTTAATGACGAGTTAACAGAAGAGTTGGTCGATAAATTAATTGCCGAAGGTATTACGGATATTAATACCCTATTTGTCAATGATTTAGATCGTGGTGCCTATATTTCAGAGGCCATGCGTTTAGATAGTACCACTAATCGTATTGAAGCATTAATTGAAATTTATCGCATGATGCGTCCTGGTGAGCCACCGACTAAGGAATCAGCAGAAAACTTATTTAATAATCTATTTTTTACCTCTGAACGTTATGATTTATCAGCGGTAGGACGTATGAAATTTAATCGTCGTTTAGGTATTGCTGATAATGTTGGTGATGGTACCTTAAGTAATGACGATATTATTAGTGTTTTAAAAACATTAATTGATATTAAAAATGGTAATGGTGTTGTTGATGATATTGATCACTTAGGTAATCGCCGTGTAAGAGCGGTAGGTGAAATGATTGAAAATCAATTTCGTGTTGGTTTAGTGAGAGTTGAACGTGCGGTTAAAGAACGCTTAACCTTAGCGGATTCTGAAGGCTTAATGCCGCAAGAAATTATTAATGCGAAGCCTGTTTCGGCGGCCGTTAAAGAATTTTTTGGCTCAAGTCAGCTATCACAGTTTATGGATCAAAATAATCCATTATCTCAGGTAACGCACAAACGTCGTGTTTCAGCATTGGGGCCGGGTGGTTTAGCAAGAGAACGTGCTGGATTTGAAGTGCGAGATGTACATACAACGCATTACGGTCGTGTTTGTCCTATTGAAACACCTGAGGGACCAAATATTGGTTTGATTAACTCCTTAGCTGTTTATGCACGGACTAATGAATATGGTTTTTTAGAAACCCCTTATCGTAAAGTGAATAAGGGCGTTGTGACTGATCAGGTTGATTATTTATCGGCGATTGTTGAAGGCGATTTTGTTATTGCACAGGCAAGTGTTTCGATTAATGAAGCCGGGCAAATCACAGATAGATTAGTGCCTTGTCGTCATAAAGACGAATTTACATTGGCTGCTCCTGCAACTGTTCAGTATATGGATGTATCAACTAAACAGATTGTATCGGTTGCTGCCTCGATTGTGCCTTTTCTTGAGCATGATGATGCGAATAGAGCCTTGATGGGTTCGAATATGCAGCGTCAAGCGGTACCGGTTTTAAGAGCTGAAAAGCCTATCGTTGGTACAGGGATGGAACGTACTGTTGCGAAAGATTCAGGTGTGACAGTGGTTGCAACACGCGGTGGTATTATTGAAACGGTTGATGCAAGCCGCATCGTGGTACGTGTTAATGATACTGAAACAGAAGAAGGTGAGGCAGGCGTTGATATTTATAATTTAATTAAATATGTGCGTTCAAATCAAAATACCTGTATTAATCAAAAACCATTGGTAAAAATCGGCGATAAAATCGTGTCAGGCGATATTATGGCAGATGGTCCTTCGACAGATATGGGCGAGTTAGCATTAGGACAAAATATGCTGATCGCGTTTATGCCGTGGAATGGGTATAACTTTGAGGATTCTATTTTAGTCTCTGAAAACGTGGTAATGGAAGATCGTTTTACCTCTATTCATATTGAAGAAAAAAGCTGTTTAGCACGAGATACGAAACATAGCCCTGAAGAAATTACCGCGGATATTCCTAATGTTAGCGAAGAAGCCTTAGCAAAACTTGATGAATCAGGTATTGTTTATGTTGGAGCGGAAGTAAAAGGTGGTGATATTTTAGTGGGTAAAGTAACCCCTAAAGGTGAGTCACAGCTTACACCTGAGGAAAAGCTATTAAGAGCTATCTTTGGTGAAAAAGCGGCTGATGTTAAAGATACCTCTTTGCGTGTGCCAGGCAATATTCGTGCAACCGTTATTGATGTACAAGTCTTTACCCGTGATGGTGTTGAAAAAGATAAACGTGCCATTGGTAATGAAAAAGCAGCGACTGAAAGTTATAGAAAAGATATTAATGATCAGTTAGCGATTGTTGAGAAAGATATTTATCAACGAACTGCAGAATTAATTTTAAATGAAAAAGCCTTGTCGGGGCCTGATAATTTAAAAGCCGGAACCATTATTAGCCAACAATACTTAGATAGCATTAAGCGTTCTGAGTGGGCTAATATTAAAATGGATGATGAAGAGCTTAATATTAAACTTGAGGGCTTAGAGTCACAAATTAATAAATTACGTAAAGAATTTGATGAGAAATTCGAAATTAAACGTAAAAAAATTACCATGGGTGATGATTTAGCACCGGGTGTTTTAAAAATGGTTAAAGTTTATTTGGCTGTTAAAAAACGTATTCAGCCGGGTGATAAAATGGCTGGACGACATGGTAATAAAGGGGTTATTTCACGTATTAATCCTATCGAAGATATGCCATATTTAGCTGATGGCACACCAATTGACATTGTTTTGAATCCATTGGGTGTACCGTCACGAATGAATGTCGGACAGGTGTTAGAAACCCATTTAGGTTGGGCAGCAAAAGGCTTAGGGGCAAAAATAGGCAAAATGCTGGAAGCGAAAGCGGCAGTGGTTGAGTTACGTGGATTTTTAGATAAAATCTATAATAGTAGTGGTCGTGAAGAAGATTTAGATTCTTTAAAGGATGCTGAAATTATTGAAATGGCTAAAAACCTTGTATACGGCGTACCGATGGCGTCACCTGTTTTTGATGGTGCGACAGAAGATGAAGTGCGTTATATGCTGAAGCTAGCTGATTTGCCTGAAACGGGACAAGTTCAATTATATGATGGATTAACAGGTAATGCATTTGAGCGTGATGTAACGGTAGGTTATATGCATATGTTAAAACTAAATCACTTAGTTGATGACAAAATGCATGCTCGTTCTACAGGGCCTTACAGTTTAGTAACACAACAGCCATTGGGCGGTAAAGCACAATTTGGTGGCCAGCGTTTTGGTGAAATGGAAGTATGGGCACTTGAGGCATATGGTGCTGCGTACACATTACAGGAAATGCTAACCGTTAAATCTGATGATGTAACCGGTCGTACACGCATGTATAAAAATATTGTCGATGGTAATCATCGTATGGAAGCAGGTATGCCGGAATCATTTAATGTATTGCTTAAAGAAATTCGCTCATTAGCGATTAATATAGAAATTCAGTAAGAATTTCTCATTTATTTTTATAGCTAACGAGTTCTGGATTAAACCAGATAACATACTAAGGGGATAAGCTCTTGAAAGATTTATTAAATTTCTTTAAACGCCAAAATCGTTCTGCTGATTTTGATGAAATTAGTATTGGCTTGGCATCGCCAAATCAAATTAGATCATGGTCTTATGGTGAAGTTAAAAAGCCTGAAACCATTAATTATCGTACATTCAAGCCTGAACGCGATGGCTTATTTTGTGCCAAAATTTTTGGTCCTGTCAGTGATTACGAATGTTTATGTGGTAAATATAAGCGTTTAAAACATCGCGGTGTGATTTGCGAAAAATGTGGTGTCGAGGTTACTTTATCTAAAGTACGTCGTGATCGTATGGGGCATATTGAGCTTGCAAGCCCTGTTGCACATATTTGGTTCTTAAAATCATTACCTTCACGTATCGCCCTGTTATTAGATATGACTTTGCGTGAAATTGAGCGGGTATTATATTTTGAATCGTTTGTGGTACTTGATGAAGGCATGACGCCATTAGAAAGAAAAAAATTGCTCACAGA
>ENA-ORXI01003535-ORXI01003535.1-sediment-metagenome-genome-assembly--contig:-NODE-3535-length-10463-cov-21.320046_pt1 | contig 10463 bp, 7 predicted proteins | sample MGYA00237861_ERZ511468 | MGnify/ENA primary metagenome ERZ511468 (study PRJEB26299, sample SAMN06266213) | sediment metagenome | isolation source: Hudson Canyon methane seep mesocosm | place...
ATCATGCTGAAATATAGCGGACTGAAGTCCGCTCTACAATAATACAATTCATATTTACTTCACTTTAAATCACACCCATTTTACTATTGAAGATAGACAAAATCTTAAACAGAGGGTAAAACAGTGGTTTGTAGTATTTAATCTGAATAAGAATTAATAGCGTTAGGCAGCTGGCAATAAATAATCAACCTAGATTACGCGGATTTTTTGTTGCCAGTTGCCTTAAAGGTAACTGTTTTAAACAATGAATTTCAGGGTTGAACGTATGAATGATAAAGAAAGGGTCGCAAAACAGGCTGCTACTTTAGTTGACGATGGCATGGTGGTAGGTCTGGGGACGGGATCAACAGCTGATTATTTTATTGCCGAGCTGGCTCGCCGAGTTAATGAAGAAGGATTAAAAGTAACCGCGGTAGCAAGTTCAGTTGTCAGTATGCTTAAAGCGCAAGAAGCCGGTTTACAGTTAGTTGCAATAGAACATCTGGCTCAACTGGACTTATATGTTGATGGTGCAGATGAAGTGACTTCTGACAATACATTGCTGAAAGGGCAGGGTGCAGACTTAGTAAAAGAAAAACTGTTAGCGAAAGCCAGTGGTCAATTTATTGTTCTTGTTGATCAAAGTAAAATGGTTAATCGTATAGGCGAACGGTTTCCAGTGCCTGTTGAGGTGATTCCTTTTGCTTGGCAATTAGTTAAACAAAACCTAGAGCAGTTGGGCGGGCAATGTGAACTTAGGAAAAATAGTAATGGCAATGGTTTGGCTGTAAGTTCTCATGGAAGTTTGATATTAGATGCGGTTTTTGATCAGAACATAAATAGTGCTCAATTAGATGCACTTTTAAATAGTACACCAGGTGTCGTCGAGCATGGTGTTTTTTATCAATTAGCCGATATCGTGATGTTGGCTATTGACGGCGAAGTAAAGGAGATAGTCAGTTAATAAATTACATTTTTAAAAACAAATATATTGATAGAGGTGATGTATGAATATAACTAAATTGATCATTATTTTAATGTGTTCTATTTTTAGTACGAATATCTTAGCGTATGGTAGTAGCAGTAGTAAAAAGGCTTGCTCAAAACCTAAATTTACGCAGTTTACCCCCGCTCATTTAGCCATTGTTGCAGAGCAATCTGAGTTTTCATTTTTGGCTTCAGCATCGACTAATCCTGAATCAATCAAGGTGAGTGTTAAAAAACAGCTTGTTGATGTGGATATAAAGAAAGTAAATACCGGCTATTCAGTAACAGGAAGCGTGCCTGCCTCTTTAAAAAACACCTATGCCAGAGTTGAAATTAAGGCGACAGGTACAAATAATTGCAATGGTAGTGATGGCTGGTTGTTAAAGATCGAAGAAAAATAACTGTAATCTATAAAACGAGAGTAAAAGTAAAGTTGAAAAAATCATGTATTTTGATGTACTGCTGGTCTAGGATTTTGTCTGAGAACTTGCGATTAAGGCATGTGATTATTCTTAAAGCATTTTCCTTTAACGGTTTTAGTGCAATAAATAATATGAAACTTTTATTCAAATCTTATATCTAGGTTATGGTGTGAGTGGAAAGTTGGTTTTGTTGTTTTTAAGTGATTGTTTTGTAAACCTAGATTCCATTCCTTTTTAAATAAAGAGATAAGGAAAGAAAATGTTAAAAAATAAACTTACAAATCAGTTGTATAAGGTTTTTTTGATTTTAATATTATTCTTAATAGGAGGGACAACGGCGGTTGCAAAAACTAATAATTGTTGGGCAGAATTTTTTGATGATGCCCAATTTAAAGGTAATCATTTTCGAATTAGCGGTCCTGCTAAAAAGAAAAATTTACTTAAAGTGAATGGGGAAAACTGGGATAAAAGAATTGAAAGTATTTTGACTGGCCCTAAAACGACTCTGACAGTGTTTGAAAATAAAAACTTTAAATTAACACTGACAGAAATGGCAAATCATCCTGTTTTAATGAAGTCATTAGGTATTACAAAACAAGATATTTTAGAGGAGTCAGAAATTATTTTTCATCCCAACTCAAAAATTCATAGTTTTGGTGAATATAATTTCTACCATAAAATCAGATCATTTAAAATTGACTGTGCTAAATAAAGGCCTATATCAATTGAACAAGTTGTAGATTGATTAACTATCCCATGGTAAAGCCATGGGATAGTTAAATGCTTTTTAGCTTAGAAATATATCGAGTTTGTTTTCGGTTTAAGTTTTTTTAAAATAAGTTCTGGGGCTTTTTTAGTAGGGCCTCTATTTATCATGCATTAAATGAATACCCAGCCAATTTTCGGGTGGATGTTGTTGTAAAGTCTGACAACGTTTGTACATTATTTGGCTAGGAACATCATCAGTTAAATGGGAAAAAAATTGTGCTGCCTGAACAAAATCTCCCTTTCGGTAACAGCTCAATCCCTTTTGGTACTCGCTTAATGTTTCACGCAACAGCTTATCAATCTGATGGTTTTTCCCCACTAATTCGAATATAACCTCGCCTGCTTCACGTCCTTTTACTCTGACTGTATCTAACTCTCTTGTCACAAATCCGGTAATATTGTTTGCCGTATGGCTGTCTATCAATATGTGCGTACCGTAATATTTATTTAAACCTTCAAGTCTTGAGCTGTAGTTAACTTTATCTCCAATGCAGGTATAGCTTCGGGCTTGTTCTGAGCCTATATTTCCAACAATCATATCGCCAGTTGCGATGCCAATACGCACTTGTATTTCAATATTTGCAAATGATTGCCAAATAGGGCGTAATTGTTGCAGAACTTCCTGCATATTCAATGCCGTTTCACAGGCCATTTGTGCATGGTTGTTATCACAAAGGTGAGGACTCCAAAATGCCATAATGGCATCACCGATAAACTTATCTAATATCCCCTGTTGTTTACTAATTTCTTGGGTCATAGCTGTTAAATATTCATTTAACACTTTAACTAGCGTTTCTGCTGGTAGCTTTTCGCTAAAATTAGTAAAGCCTGCTATATCGGAAAATAACACACTTTGTTCTTTTCGCTCACCTCCTAATTGCAATTTATCCGGCTGGCTGAGTAGTTCTGAAACAATCGCAGGATCAACATAACTACTAAATGTATTGCGAATGCGCTCTTTTTCCTCTAGTCCTCCTGCCATTTCATTAAAAGCACTAGCAAGTTGGCCTACTTCATCATTGTTTCGATATTTAATGCGATATTGATAATCACCATGTTCGATCGCCGATGTGCCCTTAGTTATCAATCGTAATGGCTGTGTGATTCGCCGTGAAATCCCTATAAATAATATGGCACCGGCTAATAAAATACCGCCACCTATCAACAGAATTTGTTGTTGTAATTGTTTAAATGTAATTAATGCAGTGTCTAAATTCGCGCTGAGTATATAACCGGCTTGAGGATTTTTGTGGTCAAATAAAATTTGTCTGCCAATATAACGCTGATTTTTCCAGAGAAATTGTCCGGTTTCGATAATTGACTTACGATTATTGAAAATTTCCTCTGCAAGTTCTTCTTCAGTATTTTTAGCAACAATTTGAGCTCCATTAAAAAACACTGCCTGAAAATTAACACTACCGCTCAATAGCTTGAGCACCCAGGCATCATTAATTTGATTGCTGATAACAATCAATCCCACCGCATAATCATCATTCAAATTTTCTTTAAGTGGAATAAAATGACTACTATATAGACCTTCATCGAGACTAACCATTTTAGATGTTTTTAACCCTGAATCCAGGTGCTGCTCTATATCAAACGCTGCAAACTGATTATTTAAAGGTGGTTTTAATTGTTTATCCTTTGTATAAACGGCTCTTATGGATGGCTTGTCATCCAGCATGAACACAAAATCTGCACCAGTACCTTTACCTATTTCTGCAGTAAACGGGAAAAAATTATCTTTAATTTGAGATAAAAAAGAACGAAATTTCTGGTCAGTGGTAATAATATGGCTTAATGTCTGAATATGCTGTTGCTGTATTTCTAAATCTTGCTGAAACTTAGTTTGTGTTTTATTTAAATCAACAATAATTCGCTTGATTTCATGTTGTTCGGCTTGTGTATCAATAAGATATAAAGTCGTGCATAATAAAGCAGTTACCGAAATAAAGAAGGTAATAAATATCTTTTGACTAAGACTCATAAGTAGAACTCATAGACTGGCTTTAACAATTGATGACAATTAATCAATTGTTGTTTTCCGAAACATTAAAACGATGAAAAAATATCCCTTTATTCTAGCACTGACCAGTTTGGTTTATTTTCTATCCATACCACTGCTATCAGCGGGTACCGTGGTTGGGCTGGTACAAGCTCCTAAGCGTGTTAAAAAAGTTATAGTTTATCTTAAAAGAGAGAAGCCAGCTAAGCAAAATGAACCGGTGCAAAAACACTTAGTCTCACAAAAAGACACCCATTTTAAACCGGCACTGTGGATTATCAGCGAGGGTGATTCAATTGAGTGGGCAAATAATGAAACTAAGGAAATTGACCATAATATTTTCTCACTGAACGCTTTAAATCGCTTTGATTTAGGTTTAGGTGCAAAAGGCTCAAAACTTGCCCAGAGTTTTAGTAAAAGTGGCGTACTTAATTATTACTGCTCTATACATAAAGAAATGGAAGGAAAAATTATTATTCTTCCAAGCCGGTATTACCAGCTTTTAGACAAACCGACTCACTTTAAAATAAAAAATTTACCTGAAGGAAAATGGATTTTAGATGCGGTTGTTCTGCATCGCCGTTACAAAGCGGTGCCTATTAAATTAACGATAGGTAAAGATACTGTTAACAACCTGAATTTAAGCATTGTAAAACGATGAAATATTTATTCCTGTTTAGCGTACTACTTATTTCTTCTTGTGTTAACGCGCCGAAGATTATCGCCGATAAAGGTGCGGTTTACGGCATGATATCGGCAGATGTGCATCCTGCCTTTAAAAAGAAAATGCTGGATAATACTAACTCATTTTCAGCGTATAGTGAGGCGGGCGTAGAAGGGGGCAATAATCAGGATAAAATGATCGATTACTCACAACTCAATGAACTTTATGTTGGTTTGGTTTTACCTGATTACAGACCACAACAACATCAATTGGTTGCATATCCAGAGAAGATGTCGCTCCGCTCTTTAGCCTTATCAATTGGTGATGAATTATATATTCATAATAAGAGTGCGACAGTCCAGAATTTTTTTGTTAGTGAGATTGGTGGGGAAGGCTTCCAAAGTTTTTCTGCACTTGAGGTGGGTCAAAGTGCACATTTCACCGTTAAGTTAGCTGGTAATCTAGAGCTCTTGTCAGAAGAGAATGACCAGCTTAAAACGATCTTATTTTCCAAAAAAAACATGCGGACTAAAAAACTTTCCAGTGGCCAGACTTACCAATTTGAAAACCTAAAACCGGGTTTATATCGATTAATTTTTTGGTATTGGCGCTTAGGTAAAATTGAGCAAACTATTAGTATTAAATCGCAAGAAAACCTTCGTATTGATAAAGTTCTGACGGTTGATAGCGTTATACGAGCTAATTAGCTGACTTTATTATACATAGCACGGTAGGTCCGATTAGCGAAGCGTAATCGGACGCATGATATTATTCACTACCAACCAAAATATTTATATCGCCGCACCAATTTGGTAAATAAATACCTTGATCGACATAATGATGTAAAGTGGAATAAGGCTAATCCGTAACACGTTTTACATAGCCATGCTTCAAAGGGTTTACATGAATATAATCCACATGGCGTTGATAATCCAAATCATCACGAATGAGATGCGCTCCCATAGTGCCGCTGCCATATGCCTCGCTCACCGGCGACTCTTCTCACTATTGAGAGTCGTTCGGTTTTTGGTAAGGCACGCGAAAATCCGCTTTTGATTAAACGCCAGCGCATACTAAAATCGCTGTCACCGGGTCGCAATGACCAAACACAGTGCAAATGATTCGGTAAAACAACCCAGGCATCAATTTGAAAGGGATGACGTTTACGTACTTGTCGTACAGTATCACGTAGTAGGTTTATTTCTCGAATTGATAAGTCGTTATCATGGCGTTGCAAAAGATTAACGGTAAAAATACGTCCCTCCAGGTATAAATGCACGTCGATGATGTGGGCGTGATTTTTTATCATTTTTTAAAATGAGGGTGTTGATGTTAGCATGGTAGCATGCGTCCGATTACGCTTCGCTAATCGGACCTACTTACTCAGCTACATGAATGACAACTATTGATTTTCCTCAATCAATTGCAACATTGCTTCCACTGACATTTTTCCGCTCATTTCACTACCTTCAAGTAAATTGTCTGCTAGATCACGCTTTTGACTGTGTAATTTAACAATTTTTTCTTCTATGGTATTGCTTGCTACCAGCCGGTAAATCGTGACTGGGCGTTGTTGACCGATACGATGTGCGCGGTCAGAAGCCTGGTCTTCAACCGCAGGGTTCCACCACGGATCCATATGAATAACATAATCTGCTGCTGTCAGGTTCAGACCGACCCCGCCCGCTTTTAAGCTAATTAAAAACACCTCACCGATACCGGATTGAAACGCATCGATTGCTGTTTTACGGTGTTTAATGGGTGTTGAACCATCTAGATATTGATACACAATATTCTGCTTTTCCAAATAGGCTTTTATAATGTGCAAATGATCGACAAACTGACTAAATACCAGTGCTTTATGCCCGTTATCTTGCATTTCTGTGATAATTTCACTAAACGCTTGCAATTTTGAGCCTTGAATATTGGTTTCAGGCATAACCAGTTGTGGATGACAGCAGGCTCTGCGTAAACGCATGATTTCTGCCAGCATTTTGATTCGCTTTTGTCCTGGATGATCTTCCGTTTCTGCTAACCGTTCCACTGCTTTTCGGCGTAACGCTTCATAAAGAGCGGTTTCTTCAGCGCTTAATTCAACGCGCAAGGTAATTTCGGTTCGTGATGGAAGCTCGGTTAATACATCTGTTTTTAAGCGTCTAAGAATAAACGGTTGAATCAAGTTTTTCAGTCGGCGTCTTGCATCACGATTATTATCAGCTTCGATAGGGTTAGCAAAACGTTTATTAAATTGATCCAGTGACCCAAGTAAGCCTGGATTAATGAATTGAAATAAATTCCATAATTCCCCTAAATGGTTTTCAATAGGCGTGCCAGTGGTGATAATTCGGAACTCTGCATTTAAAGACATGGCGGCTTTACTTCGTTTAGCATGGACGTTTTTTATCGCTTGAGCTTCATCAGCAACTAAAGTATGCCAATTGACCTCTGCAAGCCTCTCATGCTCAGTTTGCAATAAACCGTAACTACATAGAATCAAATCAAAAGCACTGGCTTGTTTCAGCATTTGCAGCCGGTCTCCTGTTCCAAACCGGTGGACTTTCAAGGTTGGAGCAAAGCGTTGTACTTCATCCAGCCAATTTAAAATAACCGAACTGGGAGCCAATACTAAAGCGGGGCCTTGGGCGGCACGCTGCACTAAAATAGCTAATGCCTGAATGGTTTTTCCTAGCCCCATATCATCAGCAAGACAAGCACCTGCACCTAAATGAGCAAGCCGGGATAACCACTGAAAACCTTCTTGCTGATAATCGCGTAACTGCGCTTGAAAAGTGGAAGGTACCGAGGTGATTAAATCACCCGCTGAACTTATTTTGTTGAGTTGGTCTTGCCAGGATTTACTCTGTTTAACCTGCATACCATCAGTCAATGTTTCCATCGTCTGGGTAGCCAGCTTATGGAAACGTAAATCATCACTATATTGATGCAAGTCATCCAGACGTTTGCGTAACTCCTGGGTCAGGGTAATAAACTGGTTTTCGCCTAAACGTAGAAAACGGCCGGGTGATTGATCTAACAGCTGCAATAGCTGCATCATATCCATCACCTCATTGTCACCGTACTGAAGTCCGCCTTGTAGACTAAACCAATCGTGTTGTTTTTTGATTGAAACCTGCATTTGGCTTAGCTCGGCAGCCTGACCTAGCTGTATCTTTTTACCTTTCGGCCAGGCTAATATGACTGAATCTGCCAATGCTTGTAATTGCAATAAAGTACCTAATGCATCCTCTGGGTCTTCCAGATTCCATTCCCAATCAACGACTCCCATTAGTAAAGGACATTGATTGATAACATCATCAAAACTTTCTATTTCCTTTTTTAGATTACGTTGTGTCTGAACATTTTTACCTTCTATTTCTGCAAACACACTGCTAGCACCAAGACCTGGGTGAAATAAAGGACCGTTATCGCCAAGAGGCTGCACATAACAGGCCAGCTTTAAACCAACCCCCGCAGGTTCCAGATGAAAAACCGGGCGTGTTTCCGCAGTAATTTTTTTTGCATCAACTGCACCAGCACCACCTATATCGGAATGCACGGCCAATAAAGGGGCTATGGTCGATATACTATCTAATACTTCTTGCTTAGCAGATTTAGGGATTTTTAAACCCTTTTCTCCAAGAATTTTAGCGATCTGTCGCTGCTGTGGATTAAACTCTACGAGGGTCAGTTTATGCTTGCCTTGTTTTACAAAGGCAGCGTTATTCTCTTCTGTAAGCCAAGGCATCAGATTAATGAGTAAACCTTGCTTTTTTTGTAAAATTTCTAATACCGGCTCGCCAACATTTAATTCTACTGGTATCTGATCAACGATGGAGCCTGTTTCATTGGACCAGAATAACAAGGGATGCCCCGTTGCCATCTTAAATGCCCTGGCAATAGAAAAGTTACAAATGGTCGAAGTATATCCATACCCATTACTCACCGTTTCCGTTTCGATACACTGACAGATGCGTTGATCCTGAGCATTAAGATAAGAATACTGTTCAGGGTTGTCGTATAATTTTTGTAATGCAATGGGTCGGCCTTTAGTCCATCCACGCGCATTGTGTTTTTGTTCACGAGGGAAAAGCATGCATTGCTGGTTCAAGTAATGAATTCCCCAAACCATTCGAAATTCTGCATCGCTATCCTCAGCTTTATCGCTGACTGGATTGTTAACTTCTCGCAGTGCTTTTAACGCTATCTTCCATGACTCAACGGGTTTAAATAAACTGCTTAAATCAAGAAAATCATTGGGTGCCGATGCTGTTATTTTGCCTGTTATAATACTGTCACTTACCCAGGCATACCAGAACCAGCCAGACTCTAGTGCTTGTTGATTGTATTTAATGAATTCTTTTGAGGGATTTGTTTTACCTTTAGCCCAGAGTAATACTAAGTAGTGGAATAATTCATCAAAAGCTGTTGCCGAGAAGCCTGCTGTTGCACGATTTAACCAGAAACACTCTTCAAATCGTTTTTCACCTTGTTGAATATCAGCCAGCTCTTGTAGCTTTCTGGCTGTTGATTCAAAACGATGAGAAGTCGTTGCTCTTAGCATCAAATCGACTTGCTGACCCACTTGATGATAACTTTTTTTATTCCCCTGTTTCAGAAGAGCAAATAAGTAGATTATTCCCCCTATATCAGGAAGTACAACATTGCGTTTACGTGTCTCTTTTTTAAGTTGCTTAATGGCGGATTCAAAATAGCCAATAGCTGCTTCCGTTTCACTTTGTTGAAATTTTAACCACCCCATGAGTGTTAATGCCATGGAGGAATTATCATCTACTAATAATATTTCAATTTGATCTGTTTTACCTCGCAATAAGCGTTGTTCTGCCAAAACACAATTCAAACGTGGAAATTTGGTGACTGTTTGTGGATAAATCGTTTCCAAAATATCGTAATATCGTTGCTCGCCATTCAATTGGTAAAACTGATCTTGCAATAACGGACAAACAATTATTACTTTCAATGCATCCGCTACCGTTTCAAAAAATTCAGGGTTAAACGGTACTGTACCCAACTGAATTAAATAACCAAATTTATTGATACCCAATGAATGCAAATCACTATCGGTAATCAACGAATGCAAATCGCTATCATTGCTTATTTCAAGTTGTTGTAAAATAGTTTCTTCATCATTCTGATAAAAAGCCTTACGAATTATTCTCTTCTGTGCTAATTCATCAGCCTCATAGCGATAAGAAAAACTAGATGACTTATTGGGTTCTGGCTCAGGAAATACCATTTCAACAGCTGACAGAATCTCCGAAAAGTTGCCCTCTTTAACCGTTTTACGCGTAATAAGTTCTGCTATATTTGAATTACAGTGTAAGTTATTTTTTTTGAAAATAATCAGCCCATCACTGACCCAACGCTCTCGTAACTTTGTATTCAACAATTCACTAAGCAATTTACTACCACTACCTTCACTGGTTTTCCAGTTAAGCTTTAGCAATACACTTTTAATCTCAGTTATGCTTTTGGGTTGGGCAATCACTGAAATAACTTGCAGAATACGTTCTTCATCGCGATTACAGCTTTGGTATTTTTCTACTAATATTTTTGGTATATTCATTAAAGAGATTTTTTTGGAATGATGTAACCTAATTTTTTTGCCGCTTTTTGAAAT
>ENA-ORXI01003540-ORXI01003540.1-sediment-metagenome-genome-assembly--contig:-NODE-3540-length-10456-cov-10.538684_pt1 | contig 10456 bp, 7 predicted proteins | sample MGYA00237861_ERZ511468 | MGnify/ENA primary metagenome ERZ511468 (study PRJEB26299, sample SAMN06266213) | sediment metagenome | isolation source: Hudson Canyon methane seep mesocosm | place...
ATTGACTTGGCTGAAGCGGTCCATGTTGAGCGTGAGTTAATGTTGGTTAAAGTAAAAACAACCGATGAAACACGAGAAGAAGTAAAGCGCTTATCTGATATTTTTCGTGGGAAAATTATCGATGTCACCTTAAATGGTTATGTGATTGAAATGACTGGGACTTCAGATAAATTAGATGCTTTTGTTGCTGCTTTAGACGAAGATGCAGTTGTAGAAGTTGTGCGATCAGGACCTATGGGAATGTCTCGAGGTGAGAAAGGCTTACATTTATAAGAAGATTAAGTAAAAGGCTATAGGGAAGGTAAAAGTAAAGATTTAACCCTCGTTTGTAGCCTTTTTTACTCATGGTAACAGTGAGTGATTGTAAATTAAGATTCGGGGACTAAAGTAATTTGCATTTCTAAATTTTCAGCATCAATAGTTATCCATTGTTTTTTTGTACGATAACCTTCGTTACTAACCTCTATTCGATAATCTCCGGGTTCAAGTTTTACTCCCATGGCATATTTTTTATCACTATTTAATATTTTTATAATACTATCTTGTGGGTTGCTGAAAATCGAAAGTTTTCTGGCATTAGCACTGCTCGCTGCTGAGCTCATCTGAATTTGGTTTGTTGTCATTTGAGGTGTAATGGGCTCTTGTACTGCAACAGGTAATGTTTCTTGAAGTTGTGTTTGAATTTGGGGTGGAGGTAGTATTTGCTTGGGTTTAAAATAAAAATCACCACGTAGTGACGATGTTTCCCACGGTAACTGCCGGCCTCCTGTTGAGTCTTCAACGCCTACTCGGACATGTTTAAAGACTTGTTCAATAGTCAGTCCTGGTGCTCCCATATGTTTAAGTAGGTTTGCGGTATATGGACTGTTTCTGCCTTCACCATCAGCAGCAACATCGCCAGGACTGGTTGAGTAGGCAATAATTGTTCCTGAAGCGCTATCCATTCGTGCAAGTCCGCGAGAGCTAGAGCGGTTTTTTCTAGGAAAAGGGTTGTCACGGCAGGCATCTAATAGAATGATATTTAAAGGGTTGTCAGCTGCTTCCATTGCACCCGTAATTAAACTGGAGTTAACGGCTGCATCAGCTACTTCGTAGGAAACAGAGGCATTGAAATCAACAGGAACCAAATAATTTTCTCCATCAATCTGCAATCCATGTCCTGCATAAAAGAACAGACCAACGCCCCCTTTTTGTTTTAATTGTGTGCCAAATTGCCTAATTAAGGCTTTCATTTCAGATTTGCTTTTATTCGATGCAAAAATAACTTCAAAGCCTAATGTTTTGAGTTTTTCTGCAATATCTTCAGCATCATTTTCTGGGTTGGTGAGTGGCATTAATGAATATTCTGAATTACCGATAATAAGAGCTGTTCTTGGTGATGCAGCATGGGATATTGATATTAATAACGAATACAGGAATATGGAGAGTAAGTATTTCATAAAAAGGGGATTGTCGAAGCCAAATAACTAAGGAATAAGAGTGAAATGATTTGAATGGTATTGGGTATGTTAATGACCTTAATAGTGAGGTTGGTGTGATTTTATTAAAAGTTTGCAGATTATTTTATACAGTGATTGAAATAAAGGAGGATGACCGTATTATCCTGATATAAATACCTCAGTACATGCCTCCTCCTTTGCTAAAGGTATTAAATGAATTTACGAGAGGCTTTCCCTAGAGGTAATACATCAGACCACTGGCCAACCATTTCTCCATCAATTTTGAAAAGTTTAAATTCTAATTTAAAGTAAGCAAGCTCTTCGCCATTGCCGCCATATTGTCGAGTTGATGAAAGCTCAGTTTTAACAACGTAATCAAATGATGTTGCAGATTTATCCATCAGTCTAACAAGGCCGGAACCTAAAATGGTTTCTGTAATGCGGTCATAAATATCTTGCATACGAATGCTTTCATTATCCGTATTGTTTTTTAATGCACCAACGATTAACTTTGGTCGTTTAGTACCCCATGATTGTACTAAGCGAGATCGTAACATTTTATTAGTGACTTTTTCAGCAAAGGCTGTGTAGTCATTCATTGTCAGTTCGGCTTCTAAATGTTCGCGACTGTTTCCATCAAGGATGGAAACTCTTGATTGACCTCCAAATTGAGTATTTGAACAGCCAATCAAAGTTAATGGTAACGCAAGTAATAATATTTTTTTCATGATGATGTTATTTGTTTAATCAAAAAAAGGTTTAGCTTCTCTGTCAAGGCGATCAGACTCTATATAAAGATCGTCAGGGAAGCGTACGGTAAATTGTATTGAATAGGCTTCAGGTTTTTTCCCAACAGTCTGAAAGCTTTTGATTTTTCTAGGTGTTAATACAAATCTATGCCAGACATTTGATGCATCAATTTCAAAACCTTGTTTATCACGCCAGACAAACTTATATTCTAAAGTGTAACGATTATCGGTTAAGTTTTGTACATCAATACCTGCTCTATTTAATAAACCTACTTTGGCAACTTTTACATTGGTTATCAATATATTATCCACTAAATCTGATGTGCCAATAATAAGAGTGGCTCTAGGATGAGTATCGTCAATAGTACGATGTGCCTTGTGCTTTAAATTTGCACCTTTCATTGTTGAGCAGGCCGATAAGCTAAAGGCTAAGCAAGCCGTAAGTAGCACTGTAGGTAGTCTGTTTTTCATTTTAATTTATCCATAAAGTTTTATTGACGTTAGTATTGAGTATGTTGTCTATTGTTCTGGCATAAACAAAACTATGTTTGTTTTTTGGAAGAGCCACTTTTTTGCTGGCTAATCGATGCCATTTCTTATCGTAGCTGATAATTGTAATATTTTTTAGGCGTTTTGAGGCATAAAATCTGGCAGCCATAAATTGTTTGGGTAATGACATCCATGCTCGCATATCAGGAGCTGCAAAGCTCTCTCTATAGCTTTTTCCTATTTGACCTAATGCACCTAATTGCCCCCAGAGCATATTCTCTGCTGTGCTTCTGGCAATTGATGTCATGACTTTAAGGTGTTCTAAGGGTAATGAATCTAATTGATGTCTTAACACAATGGATTCAATATCTGCGATAGTGGATAGCCTTGCCAATGTTGTTTTTCCGGATTTTATTTTAATATGAGCAACTTTGGACTTAACGGGTTCATAAATGGGAAGTTTAACGGGGACAATACCACCTGGCATGGGCAAACCGAATTGCAGGGTCTTTTTTTCAGGTGCAAAGCCATCAGCAATAATAACCTGAACCAAACGTCTGCCTCGTCTAGGTTTTCTTTTTACTTCTCTTATAGCTTGTTTAATTACTTTGCTTTTAGGGTTGAGCTTTAATGCTTTTTTATAAGATATTCGGGCATTATCGCGTAATGAAGCATCTTCTAAGCTATCAAACTCCTGGATCATGCCTGCCATATAAAAGCCAAAGGGATTTACATAAGCACTGGATACGCTGAGTGCTTTCTTTTGAGAGCTTTTGTACTGGTTTGAAATGACTTGAAAAACATTACCTGATGCAAGCTCTTTATTGTCCGTACTCGTAGTATCTTCAGAGGTTTTTTTTTCAATTTCAGACTCTGTTGTTGCGATGTCTTTTTTGGTCGACTGAATAGACTTTGTAAATTCTTTCTGTTCTATATTTTGCCAGTCAATGGCTCGGCGAGTTACGTTATAAGCTTTTCGCTCTCCATTTAGTAAATAGGCAATGGATTTATAGTTTAGCATCAGGATTCTTTCAAAGGGTGCACCACCATATTGCGTTAAGTCACCTATGCCTGTGATCAGGCTTAAGGCTTCTCCACCAAAAGATAAGAACCCATCTTCAAGCATTGATTTTGCAGCATTAACTTTTAAAAAATGTTCAGCAGCTGAAAAATGTTTAATTGCATTTAAAGGGTTTTTGGTATCTAAAGCAAGCAATCCTGCTTCATTTGAGTCCAGAAAGTTTACAGGGTCAGTATGTTCTATTTTTTGAGTCTGTAATTGATAGGCTTGGGTCCATTCTTCGCTTGTGATTAAGTTTTTAATTTTTAAAAAATCTTTTGAATAACCGCTGTAAATAATACTTCGGGTTATGTTTGCAGGCTTATTAATGGCTGCCTGGTTTGTTAGATTATTTGATGCTGGCGAACTACTGCTTTTTGTGGCTTTTAGTAATGAATTTAGAATGGTCAGTGCATCGTTAGCGTGGCTGGGTGTAAATAACATTGTATTTACTAATAAGCCAAGGCATAAATTTATTGGAAGGCTTCTTTTTGTCATTATTATGGCGCTTTGTGAGTCTTTGGATATTTGGTGTTCTAAATAAAATGAATATTAAGCTGATAAACTTCACGTCCCTGTGAATGACTAAGTACCTAGGTGCTTATATTCCTATAGGAAAACCTTAAAAGCTTGGCTTTCTTACTTGTTGCTTAGGTGCCGCTTTGATTTCTTTTTTTGCCAATTTCAGAACGTCCCCAGTTTTAATATCTGTTCCAGAGATGATCTGAACTATAGAACGGGATGATTCAACATTGACAATAGAAACTGTGGCTGTTTTTTTCTCAACTTTTCCGAAAGATATTCCCGTGTCAGGGTCAATCATTTCTTGACCTTCACGCATGATGTTGAAAACAGTACCTGAAGTCAGTCCGCCATCTAGGCCCCTGTTAATATAAAATTCTGATTCTGAGATCGCGCCAATAACCCTGATAGGGTAAAGGCGTTGCATAATGTTGCTAACAAGTGATGTAGAAAAATCATCAATTAAATCAGCATAAACCGTTTCAGTTTCATTGTTACTGCTTGAAGGGAGCTTTTTGTTTATTCTGATTTTGTCAGCCGCTATTAGTTTACCGGTATGACTGTCAACAATTCGTAATGTTGCATCTACAACGCCAAAGTGATGTGTTTGAATTTCATCAACATAGGCCACCTGTTTGCGTTCTGTTTTAATGAAAAAGTCATTAACAGAGGTAAGAATCAAGTAATCGGCTTCAATTAGCTCACGAAGCTTACCATCAATTTCTTGGCCACTGGTTAGTGCTGAAAAGCTTTTTTCATCAAATAATTGATCTATTTCTTGTCTTTCCATAACATCAAAGCGATTGCTGTTTGTTAATTTAACAAGTAGATCGTTGCTTACCCGTGTTCGATATTGAGCGGCAAAAAGGCTATGGTTTCCATTGGCATTTAGTCTGATCTTTCCAACAGCTAAGGTGATTTTCCCATTTTGCTTGCCATTCGCATGGCTGGTTCGAGGCATTGCCTTTACCGTGTTACCAGCGACTTCAATAACTTCTAATAGATCGCCTTGTTGAATAGTGCCATCGACGACTTCAACGACAGAAAGTGTTTCTTGTAAATCAACCAGGTTGATTGTTCCTGTGGGTGAGTTAAGACGCCCAATAACGACACCAGAGGCATCTGTTATTTCTTTTCCTTCACGAAGTACTTTAAACGTAGAATTAACGGTGTAATTATCATTTTTACCACGGTTAATTACAAAAGGATCAATGCTGACAATTTTTGCAGGAAAGGTGATGTCAAGAATCTTGTTGCTAGCTAAGTTAGCTAAATGATCAAATATTGAATATTCATCACGGCTAGATTCTTGCCCAGTTAGTAAAGATTCGCTTAATTGTGTGCGGAAACTTGCAGCACCCGCTATATTGCCGGTTTTAGCGTTGATAATACGCAATCGTAATCGAGCATCTATTTTATTCTTGGTGAATGATTTATTGGATTCACTATAAGGCAGGGCTATTTTTTTGCTTGTGGCTTTGGCTTTTTCAAGAACGGCAAAAACCAGGTAGTCAGCCCCCATTGTGGAACCAAGGTTCTGATATTCCTTGATTAAGTCATTCTGGTCGGCTGCAGAGGTTGTAACAGCAACAGTTAGGCCGTTAGTATCTGCAATGTTTTCAATGGCTGCATCTAAGCTTTTATCTAAAAATGACGTTTTATTTTCTTGTCCAAATTGTTGTTCATTAATGATTTTTCTAAGAGCTGTACGCTCTAGTACTTGAAATCGTTTGCTATTCGTTAAACGTTCAATAACTCGAGATGCAAGTTGATCTGGTAGCCCCATTCGTTGCTGTACAGCTCGATCAGGAAAGAAGTCACTAGTACTTAGAATGGCTATCTTAATGTTATTGTTTTTAGAGTCTAACGATTGCTCTTCTGCTTTGTCGCAAGCAGAGAGTAGCAAGCAAAGAGTGAAAATAGTTAAAATCCTAGAAATGGTTTTATTTATCATAATAAAATCTTATTGATTAAGTCATTGATCAACTGCTAAGCAGAGTGCAAAGCAATTGGTCAATGATTAGGTGATAGATAGGTGTTTGTAGAACTGTTCTTATTGAGGAAATCTTAAAATATTGCCTCTTGATAAAGGCATATTGATAGGGTCAACTTCCTTAATTATTTTAGCAAATGTCATTTTTGGATTAATGCGAGTTACTTTTACTTCGCCGATATATTCTTCACTAGAACCTAGAGACTCACCTGTGTCAGGATCAATGAGTTCTTCACCTGCAAAAAACACAGCTAATTTAGTACCTTTTTTTAGTCCGCCATCTTGTCCACGATTAATGATAACCTGCCCATTTGCTGTTCGTTTGATGACTTTCATTGGGTAAACTTGAGCAACAAACTGACTGGCAAGTTTAGCTGAAACACCTTTCGCCATTTTTGTAAAATAGACGCTGCTTGGTCTTCCTGAACGACTGTTTACAACACTTGATTTGGTTGCAAAGGTCGATTTTAAGAAAAAGGTCGTTACAATTTGACCTGAACTAGAGTCAAGCATTTGAGCACTAATTGATAATAACCCAGAGTCTTTTCGCTTAAATTTGCTATCAAAATTTGGGAGTGCCTTATGAGACCGGTAGAATTTAAAGTCGATAACAGTTGGGATGATAAGATAGTTGGCGTTGTTTAATTCACCTTTACTAGCGGCATCACCTTTTGCTAAATCTGATTGAGCAAAGTTTTGCTCATCAAGTACTGCTTTCAGTGTGGCCTTGTCTCGACTGAGCACCCTGAATTTTCTGGTGGCCCTAAAAGAAGATTCCATTTCGGCACGAATTTGGTTGATATCTAACAGTTTTGTTAGGTTTTTAGAAATGCCATCACCAATAATGGGTGACTTAATTGCAACAGCGGGCTGTATTGTCTCTGCAGACAAATGATTTACATAAAAAATACACAAAAACATTAATGCTCGTATAAACATGTTTTTTCCTTTTATTATTGTTGTGTTCTGTTGAGGGTGTTTGGTTTTTTTACGCGATCTTTATACTCAAAATGATGAGGTTTTGACGTGACTGAGCTGTTAAGTTTTCGGTTTTTTATTGGCTAGTTTATACTGATGGCTGTGTTACTGGAATGCTTGTGTTGCTCGCTATTCAACCGTTACAGTATCTTGGTCTCAATCAAAAATAACTTACTATAAAAGCTGAAAACTTGACCGTGCAGAGTAATACCAATATAAATATTTACAGATGAATTCGATTAAACCTGCTGTATAGATGTTAAAGCCTAAGGCTGGGGTATTGGATAGAAAGAAATATGTAGCCGGGGATCGTATGTTGTTTTATTTGTAAATTATGTTGCAATTTTGTTGTAACTAACTATACTTATATTTATTAAGGTTTTTAGGGGGAAGAATGAAAAAGAAGTATCAGAAGTTAGGGCTTATTGCCATTGCTAGTGTATTGGTTTCGGGTAATGTCATGGCCCAGTCGCCAGGGTTTGGCGGAGAAGATCATCATCATATTATTGAAGAGGAACGTGGTCGGAATATTGCTAGACAAATTAGTGATAGTATTTATATTAATGTTTCCGATCAGCTTTTAGCTGAAGAAAATCCACTATATACCGCTGGTTTAGGGCAAACTCCTCTGGCTGCTTCAGCTGATAAAGGCTCTGTTTTGGATTCTGTCTGGACAAATGTATCGTGGACTGAAATAAGCAATGATGGCCTTGCTGCCCAAGGTGATGATGATATTTACCAATTTACAGCAGGTGTGGATAAACGTTTTGGTAATTTATTTGTTGGTTTAACAACGAGTTATGCATATACAGAAAACGAAGTAGGTGGTGTAGGAAGTCAAGGTGATATTCATACAGTTGATGTAACCCCTTATGCAGCTTTTGTTCTGACTAAAAATATTTTTCTTTCAGCAACGACGGGTTATAGCTATACAAGATCTGAGCCTGATGTGGTTGGTGTCAATAATGATAAAGATAGAGATGAATATAAAACTGAACTGACTATTAACGGTGTGAAATCGTATGATAATTTATTTATCAAAGCGAGAGCTGGAGGTCGATACAGACATACAGATGATTATTTTGATGCGGGAAATGGCGCAGGTCTTGATAATGACCAGGATGAGTGGACTTATCTAGTTGATGCGGAAGTGGGTTATATTATTAGTAAAGGACTAAGGTTTTATGGTGGTGCTTTGTATGAATATGTTGAAAAGGAAGATGGTGAAGATGATGGAGTGTTATATATGAGTACAGGTATTGATTATTCAGTGTCAAAAGCGTTAACTGTAGGGCTTAAATACAGAACTGATGCAAATAATGAAGATGTTGATTTTCATACTGTAGGTTTAAACCTAAACTTGGCATTGTAAGTTTAAATTTGTTAATTTGGGTTATTTAAAAACCTCGCACATTGATTTGTGCGAGGTTTTTTTGTTTATGGAAAGAGGAAAAATTATGGAATCTCATTGGGTAGTTTTGTTTTTTACAGTTTTTCTAATCACAAGGGTAAGTGGTGTTTCTGCAGGGAGCGAAAATATCTTTGCTTCTCAGAATGTTGGAGCTCAGATAGCTCGAACTATTAGCGATAACATAGCTAAAAATTTAGCTGATAGAATTTTGTTTCCTAAGTTAAAAATACGTAATGAGTCGGGTGAGGTCAAAGATGTTTCAATTTCTACAGATTCTAGATTTTTTACATTACTGCATAATGATAATACAGTCAGAGTTTGGGATGCAAAACAAGGTATTCAAAGACCTACAGTAATGCCAAGTGAAAAAAGTGTCACTAAAGTTGTTAGTATTTCTTCTATAAATATTACTTTATTAGGAAATGAAGATGGGAGTATTGATATATATGATGTTTATACAGGAAAAAGAGTAAAGCAACTTCATGTTATACAGGATGAAATTATTTTCTTATCCGTATCTAAAGATGAGTCGTTACTGGCTGTTGCTTATGAAAATGGAAGTGTTGTTATTTTGGATTTGAAAAGCTTAACGGTTAAGAAAATAGTTAAGACTCCATACGATGATGATTTGAAATTTGTAAAAATTGAAGGCAATGGGTTGTCTTTTATAGTTGCTGGAAATGATGGATTTATTGATCGATGGAGTATCAATAAAGGAGAAAAAATCGATTCATTACCAAAGCAGTCTGATGACATTGTTGGGCTTTGGGTAAGTGGAACTAATGGAAGTGTTGTTTCTTTCGATGATGATCAAATGTTACAACTGATTAATGAGAAAAATGTAAATGAGGTGGAGCATGAAGTAGATAAGGATATTCTAGCACTAGATGTGAGTGAGAACTTGGAACTGCTTGCGATAGCGATAGAAGACGGTGGTATACAACTATTTGATCTAAAGACTTTGCAAAAGTTGAACGAGGTAAAGGGTGATAAAGAGTTCTTTAATTTACAAGTTATTAATCAAGGTCAACAGGTAATCGCGGCGGATAAAAAAGGCATTTTACATTTATTCGATGTGGCAACAGCCAAAGAGGTTCTTAAATTAATTTCAACTGAAACAGGCTGGACAATTGTTGATAGCAAAGGACGTTTTGATAGTTCGGAAAAGGGTATGAAAAATGTATCTTGGGAAGCGGCAGAAAAAGAATTACCTATAGATAGTTTTTCAGGTTCATATTATGAACCTGGTTTGTTAGCAAGCCATTTAGATGACCAGCAATTTATTAATGAAAAAATGAAAGCGATACAGCAAGGTATCAAGTTACCGCCTGATGTTGCAATTGTGATTTCTGATGGGAATAGAATAGCGGCACAAGCAATAACGATGAAAGTTGAGGTGCAAGGTCAGGGAGGAGGTGTTGATGCGATAAATTTTTATCATAATGGAAAGGTTTTGGTATCGACAGCGGTTATCAATACTCAACAAGAAATTGTGGATAAGTTAATCAAGAAGACTATAGATTTTAAGATATTTCCTACAGTGGGCAAAAACACCTTTAAAGTCATTGCAACGAATAAAATGGGAATTGAAGGCCATTCTGAAGAACTTTCTCTTGATTTTGAAGGTAAGAAACAAAAATCCACATTGCATATATTAACTGTTGGCATCAATAAATACCGAGACTCTCGCTTAAATTTGGACTACAGCGTGGCAGATGCTGCAGAAATATCCAATGTTTTTAAAAAAAGCCAATTAGCTGTCTACGATGATATGGTGCATCATCAGTTACGTGATAATGAAGCAACAAAAAAAGG